>Ga0206963_10017_pt1 | contig 67294 bp, 64 predicted proteins | sample Alteio_BWOrgHeat_28_FD_152958 | JGI IMG/M metagenome (GOLD analysis project Ga0206963, IMG submission 152958) | Enriched cells from forest soil in Barre Woods Harvard Forest LTER site, Petersham, Massachusetts, United States -... | ecosystem: Environmental > Terrestrial > Soil > Temperate forest >... | reverse complement strand
ATTTTTACAAAACAAGTGATTTCAAAATTATTTTTTTGCGGAGCAATTTTAAAAAATGGTGTTATATAATCAGCGCCCGTTCCTACAGGTTGCAGGTTGTCTGTCTTAAAAGTTTTTTGTTCGTTTAAGTAAAACAAAAATGGATTTGAATGAACTTCTGTAAATAATTTTTTTAATTTAGGTTGAAGGTATTCTATAATTAAAACTTTGGTTTCATCCGGCAAAGCATCTTCTTCGTGATGAATAATATTTTCCCAAATGCCACTGAACGGAGAATTTCTGTTTAAGTATTTTGTAATTTCCGAAGGCTGCATTTTGCGAAGCGAAGGCATTAATAATTTATCCGCTTCAGTAAAAGAATCTGTATTAATAAATTTCGACAAATCTATTTTTTCAATCTTGCCAACATACGATGATTGATCATCGTTGCTTTCGCCAGTTATCGCATCAATCACAAAACCTGGATATGCATCATTATTAAAATTAAACACAATACCCAAGCGTGGCGCGGATCCTGCGGATTTCTCTTCTTCTACTTCAACAGTTGTTTGTGTTTCCTGTTCAAACTGTTTTTGCCTGTTAATGGCTGCGGGCGCAATTCTTTTTATAGAAACATCAAGCACACGCAAAAAAGGTTTTCCTTCTTTATATGTAAATTCAAATTTGCCTTTTAAATCATCATCCAATGTATAACCGTATGCTTCAAGCAATTTATTTTTTTCTTTATCCCAGTTGCGGATAGTATCAAAATAATATGCGCCGTATGCATATAACAATTGCAAAAACACAATCACTTTTGGCAAACACAAAGGATGCGCAACATCTTCATAATCGCAGCTTGTATCAAAATTGCGTTCTTCGTTTTTTCTTATTAATACTTTGTAAACGGTTCCATTAATATCAACATTTGCTTTTACAGTTTCGTCTTTTGCATATTCAATAACAGCTTTATGATTGCGCAAATAATTCTCCGCATCCGTTAATGTTTCGCTTGAACAAAGCACACGGATACTTTTCATATCAATGTGTTTCATCTTTACAATTGTATGTTGCTGATCATATTTTACATCTTCCGCTTTCAGCATATTGCGGTCAAGCAATTCCTGCAATTGTATTAATGCGCCGGCTTCGTGGCGGCAAATATCACCAAGATTGTATGGGCAACTGCAACGCACAGAAAGTGTTTTTGCGTCTTTAAATTTCTGGATATAAACTTTGTAATACGTTGCATAACTATCATCCTTTACGCGAAACGTAACGGACTCAAAAAGATCATCATACTCCATCAGTTCCACATAACCAATCGCGTGAATTTTTTTTCCGCGACGGATTACTTCATCGGTTCCATTTGTATAAACGTATTTAATAAGGTGCGGTAACGCCATGTTGAAATTTACAGTTTACAGTTTTCGGTTAGCAATAAGATTTTTTATGCAAATTGATAATTGCAAATTGCCCACCGCTTCAAAAAGATCAATCTGCAAAAGTAAAGGAAAAAATATGAGTGTGAGAAAGATTTGAACAAGTATTAATTGCAAACACAAATCTGTAACAGGCGTTTAACAAAAAATATTTTTTGCTTAAAAAAATAAACTTTTTTTCTTTTTTTGGAACAGCCTTTGCCAGTATACCTTTGTTGTGAAATTGCCCTTAATTAAACCGCCATTTATGATTGAACGATTTTCGGTTGCTGCGTTTTTATTTTTTGTTTTTGCACAAAATGTATTCCCTCAAAAAGTAAAAAAAGCTGATAAAATAATTCTTACGGATTTACAAACGCATATTCATTATTTGGCCGACGATAAATTAGAAGGAAGAAGAGCCGGAACTGCAGGCGAAAAATTAGCGAGCGATTATATAAGCGCAGAATTTCAAAAAGCAGGATTGCAACCAGAAGGGCAAAAAAGCTGGCTGCAACCTTTTGAGATTAATGATGGAAAACAGATTAATGCATCAACAGAATTAAGCATTAATAATATAGATTTAAAATTAGAGAAAGAATATTTTCCACTTGCATTCAGCGCGTTGAAAACGGTGAAAGGCGCGCCAGCCATAGCTTTGCAGGAAAGCGATGTTCCATGGTTTATCGACTTAAAAGAAATTTTAGATACCAATCAAAACAATCCGCATTTTGATTTGGAAAATGAATTGCATATAAAAGTAAAAGATTGTGCAAGCAAAGGCGCAACGGCAGTTATCTTTTTTAATACTTCAAAAATTGATGACAATATTATTTTTAATGCAAAAGATAATTCTGAAAAAGCAAAAATTCCTGTTTTGTATGTAACGAAAGATGCGTGTAAAAAATATTTAAAAGATGAATCCGCTTCGCTTGATGTAAAAATAAAAGTAGATATTTCTGATAAAAAAAGAACAGGAAATAATGTAGTTGGCTACATTAATAACGGCGCAGAAAATATTGTAATTCTCGGTGCGCATTATGATCATCTAGGTTATGGCGAAGATGGAAATTCTTTATACCAGGGAAAAGAAAAATTAATTCACAATGGCGCAGATGATAATGCCAGCGGAACTGCTGCATTAATAGAACTAGCAAAAATGCTGAAGCAATCAAAATTTAAAAACAACAATTATTTATTCATTGCTTTTAGTGGCGAAGAACTCGGTTTGTTTGGATCAAAATATTTTGTAGAGCATCCAACCATCGATTTAAAAAAAGCAAATTATATGGTTAATATGGACATGGTTGGAAGATTGAATGATACATCGCATGTGCTTACAATCGGCGGCTATGGCACTTCTCCTGCTTGGGGAAATTTGTTTATTAATAATGATGATAAAAAATATTTCGTACTTAAATATGATTCCAGCGGAACAGGTCCGAGCGATCATACTTCATTTTACAAAAAAGATATTCCGGTTTTATTTTTCTTTACAGGCATTCATAAAGATTATCACAAACCAACGGATGATTATGAAAAAATAAATTTTATGGGTGAGCTGCAAGTTGTAAAATATATTTACGGGCTTGTTGAAAATTTAAATACAAAAGGAAAAATTACTTTCACAAAAACAAGAGAAATGCAATCAAATTCTTCAGCACATTTTAGTGTTACGTTGGGAATTATGCCCGATTATACGTTCAATGGAAACGGCGTTCGCGTTGATGGCGTAAGTGATGGAAGGCCTGCACAAAAAGCAGGTTTGCAAGTTGGCGATGTTATTATTCAGCTTGGCGATGTGCAAGTTTCTTCGCTTGATAATTACATGCATGCATTATCAACTTTTAAAAAAGGTGATAATACAAAAGTGAAATATAAACGCGGAAACGATGTTGCCGAAGCAGCCATTCAGTTTTAATTTTATTTTTATTAATAAAAATTTTTTCAGTAAAAATGGGAATGAAACTTAAACTTGATCTCGATGATTTGGCAGACGACTTCTTCGAAGACACGCGCCTGCTGGGCATTGTAGCGCCTGTGAAAGATTACCAGTTTTGCTGGCAACTGAATAATTATTTGCGTTTCGATTTTCGTATTAATAATGATATTGAAATTCAGCTAAGCAAAAAACAACGCAAATATTTTTTTGGTGTGTATGAATATCCGGAGCCAAATAGTTCGCTGGCGCATTATTTATACAACAATCAATTTGATGGTGAATATTTGTTGCCAGAATTTCGCCACCTTGATTTTTTGTGGTTATTAAAAGGAGATTTGGTAGAAGATGAAATGCTGACAGATTTAATTCAATCAATAAAAATTATTACAAGCGTTCAATTGGTAACGGAATTAACGAATGAAAAAATAAAAAACAAAGGGCACTTAATTTTTTAAAAAATTAAATTTTTAATAATGGCTTGGAAAGAAGAAAACAATTCGCTGTATAAAAAATTTGAGTTCAAAAATTTTTCGGAAGCATTTGCATTTATGACAAGAGTAGCGCTGGAAGCGGAAAAAATGGACCATCATCCATTATGGAAAAACGTTTATAATACACTTGAAATCTGGCTCTCCACGCACGATGCCGGAGATATCGTAACAGAGAAAGATAAAAAGCTGGCCGCGAAGATTGATAAATTAAGTTAGGTGAATGGTCAATTATGAATGGTGAATAATATATATTGACAATTCACAATTGACCATTGACCATTGACCAATTAGCTGCTCATGCTCGCCAAAAATTCTTCATTGCTTTTTGTGCCGCGCATTCTTTTTAATAATTCATTCATCGCTTCTTCTGTATTCATATCATTTAAGAAAACGCGGAGCAAATTCATTCTTTGCAACACTTCCCTTTCCAATAATAATTCATCACGCCTTGTAGAAGATGCAACCAAATCAATTGCAGGGAAAACGCGCCTGTTGCTCAGGCGGCGATCCAATTGCAATTCCATATTACCCGTTCCTTTAAATTCTTCAAAAATCACTTCGTCCATTTTGCTTCCGGTATCTATTAATGCGGTCGCAAGAATGGTTAATGATCCACCATTTTCAATTTTTCGCGCAGCGCCAAAAAACTGTTTTGGCTTTTGCATCGCATTTGCTTCCACACCGCCGGATAATACTTTACCAGATGAAGGCGCAACTGTATTATGTGCTCTCGCCAAACGAGTAATTGAATCAAGTAAAATCACCACATCATGACCGCATTCCACCAAACGTTTTGCTTTTTGCAAAGCGATGGTAGAAATTTTTACGTGCTTTTCTGCAGGTTCATCAAACGTAGATGCGATAACTTCTGCGCGCACGCTGCGTTCCATATCAGTAACTTCTTCCGGGCGTTCATCCACCAATACAATCATTAAATAACATTCCGGATGGTTTGCTGCAATGGCATTTGCAACAGCTTTTAATAACATTGTTTTACCGGTTTTCGGTTGCGCAACTATTAATCCGCGCTGGCCTTTACCAATTGGTGTAAACAAGTCCATTATTCTTGTAGAATAATCATTCGGAACAGTAAATAAATTTAATTTTTCAAAAGGAAACAAAGGCGTTAAATAATCGAAAGGAACACGATCACGTACTTCTTCCGGGCCTTTGCTATTAATCGTTTCTACTTTTAATAATGCAAAATATTTTTCACCTTCTTTTGGCGGGCGAACAGAACCGCAAACGGTATCACCCGTTTTTAAACCAAATAATTTTATTTGAGATGGAGAAACATAAATATCATCAGGAGAAGATAAATAATTGTAATCGCTGCTGCGCAAAAAGCCATAACCATCTGGCATCATTTCTAACACGCCTTCTGCTTGAATGATTCCGTCGAACTCTATATTAAATGAATCGTTGCGGCGCTGTTGTGTAAAATTTTTATTTGCCTGAGATTCTGGTGCGCGGTTTACTTCGGGTATTGCTTCACGTTCTTCACGCAATTGTTCATCACTTTGCGCTTCACCAAGGCTTTCATCAGAAGATTCATCATTGTGTTCCGGCTCATTAATAATTGGAGCGGCGGCAACTTCTTCGGGTTCTTTTTTCTTTATCTTCTTTATAATTGTCTTCGGTTCTTTTTTTACAATTTCTTTTTTTGCTTCAGGCTGCGGCGTTTTATCTTCAACAGGTTCATCAGCTTTTTCGGCAATTTTTTCTGTGGCTTTTTCTTCAACAGCAGGTTGTTCGCCATTTGCTTCGGCAGTTTTAATAATGCGCTTGCGCTTAGGCTTTTCATCAGCAGCATCTGCTTTTGGTTCTGTTGCAGCAACAGCCTGTTTGTCGAGTATCTTGTAAACAAGTTCCTGCTTATCGAGTTTTTTTGAACCAGAGATTTTTAAATTTTCTGCTATATCAAGCAGTTCGGGAACGAGCATGTCGTTCAATTGAAGGATATCGTACATAAAAATACTTGAGAGTTACACACTATAAACAGCAGGCTGCTTTTGTGAAAAAATTTTGAAATGAATTTGAAAATATGATTGACGGAATGACTTAAAACTGATGAGCCGCGAGCAATTGGAAAAAAACTAACCAGATTAATTCCAGTGCAATTTTAATATAAAAATCGGAAAAAGTAAAAATATATTTAAAAAATCTTGTTTTATGTATGTTAATGATGGATTAATGCATTGCTTGATCTTCACTTTGCCTGCTTTTCTCAATTGATCTTTTGTTTCTTTCAATGAAATCTTCATTTCATTTTATTAATCACTCTATTTTTATTTTAAAACTAAATAAATTTTTCTTTATTAATAATGCATTATTAATGCAGCCAACTGCAACCAGCAATCGCTCAACGATTCTTATCTTTGCCATCCTTAAATTTTTTTTATGTTCAACAAAAGAGTGAAAGTGAAAGATTTGCTGGCAACGGAGCCGGCAAACCAGGAAGTAATTGTTATGGGTTGGGTGCGCACCTTCCGCAATAACCAGTTTATTGCGCTCAACGATGGCTCTACTAATAATAATATACAAGTGCTTGCTGAACTTGGAACTTTTGAGGATGCATTATTAAAACGGATTACAACCGGCGCTTCATTAAAAGTAACGGGAGAATTAATTGCATCTTTAGGTAAAGGACAAAAAGTAGAAGTAAAAGCAAAGACCATAGAAATTCTTGGCGACAGCGATGCAGAAAAATTTCCGCTTCAGCCAAAAAAACATAGCCTGGAATTTTTGCGTGAGAAAGCGCATTTGCGTTTTCGCACTTATACATTCAGTGCAGTTTTTCGCGTGCGGAATACATTATCATTCGCCATTCATAAGTTTTTTTATGAAAAAGGGTTTGTGTATTTGCACACGCCAATTATTACTGCGTCCGATGCAGAAGGCGCTGGTGAAATGTTTCGCGTAAGCACATTGCCTTTTGATAACCCGCCGCGCAATGAAGATGGTTCAATTAATTTTAAAGAAGATTTTTTCGGCAAGGCAACCAACCTAACAGTAAGCGGACAACTTGAAGGCGAACTCGCTGCAACTGCGCTTGGTGAAATTTATACTTTCGGCCCAACGTTTCGTGCCGAAAATTCAAATACTACAAGGCATCTTGCAGAGTTTTGGATGATTGAACCTGAAATGGCTTTTTGTGATATTGAAGACAACATGAATCTTGCTGAAGAATTCATCCGCTATCTTATAAAATATGCGATGGATAATAACCGCGAAGATTTGGAATTTTTGGCAACGCGTTTGGCGGAAGAAGAAAAACAATTGCCGCAGGATAAAAGAAGTGAATTGGGCTTAATTGAAAAACTGGACTTCGTTTTAAACAATGCATTTGAAAGAATTACTTATACAGATGCAATTAATATTTTACTGGAAAGCAATCATTATAAAAAGAAAAAATTTCAATACGATATTTCGTGGGGAATTGATTTGCAAAGTGAACATGAAAGATATTTGGTTGAAAAACATTTTAAAAAACCCGTGATTGTTACCGGTTATCCTGCTGCAATAAAAGCATTTTATATGCGCATGAATGACGATGGAAAAACAGTTGCCGCAATGGATATTCTTGCACCAGGAATTGGTGAAATAGTTGGTGGCTCGCAAAGAGAAGAACGTTTAGAAAAACTGGAATCGCGCATGAAAGAAATGCATATTCCATTGGCAGAAATGGATTGGTATTTAGACACGCGCCGTTTTGGAAGTGTGCCGCACGCTGGCTTTGGGCTTGGGTTTGAGCGCATGGTTCAATTTGTAACGGGTATGACAAACATACGCGATGTAATACCTTTTCCACGCACGCCGAAGAATGCGGAATTTTAAGGTAAATGGTCAAAGGTGAGTGGTAAATATCTATTAATAAGAAACTTGTTTCATTACTAACCATCCAAAATTATTAAAATACAAAGCGCCATAATAATGGCGCTTTATTTTATTTATGGAAAGTCGTTCATTAAGAATCTTATTAATGAACTTCTTCTTCAGCAAAAAATAAAAAATTTTTATGGCAGAAATTAATACATCAGCCGGCAATAACCGGCACGGGAAATCTTTGCACCATCAAAAAAAATTATCAACTAAAGTTGATTTAACACCAATGGTTGATTTGGGTTTTTTATTAATCACATTTTTTATTGTCACCACAACGTGGAGCAAACCAAAAATTGCAAAATTATATTTGCCCGCAAACGGCACCAGTACTGAAGTTGGTAGGAATGCTGCGCTAACAATTCTTGCAGGCAAAGACAATAAAATATTTTATTACCAGGGAAATTTGCAAGACGCTTTGCGCGATGGTTTATTTGGAATTACAAGTTATTCTTTTAAAAATGGCATTGGAGAAATAATAAGGCAGAAGCAATTGGCAATGGATAAAACTTATAAAGGTGGCAGAAAAGAATTGACATTATTAATAAAACCATCTGCAGACGCAAGCTATCAAAATGTTGTTGCATTATTAGATGAAACTATTATTAATGTTGTTTATGCATTGGTTGATATTAGTGATGATGATAAAAAAGTATTGAAGGAAAAGATGCTGCTCGATTAATGGATATCAATTTATAATTTATCATTTTTATTTTCGCTTTCTGCTTCCATTAATGATTGTTTACGCACAAGTGATGCAATTTGTTTTTCTAAAACTTTTGTTTTTGAATATAACAATAACAAAGTATAACTAAACGCAACTATAGCAATATAAAACAGCAAATCCGCGCCACGCCCAACTCCCAGCCAGTTTGCCATGCGCGTGGTTACATCAGGAAAAACAACAAAACACATCCCTGTTAATAAAATAATTGCAATTAAAATTTTATCCAAAGCCGCGCTGCGAAACCATCGGATATAAGAAATTAAAATAATTATCAGCGCGATTAATAAAAAAATTTGTATCAGTTTCATAAACCTGATTTTTTAAATAAGAGATCAAAAAAAATGTTGATTGCGTTCATTCCTTTTTGCCCTTTTTGTGTTGAATATTTTGTGTAATTAATTGTTACCGGCACTTCTTTATACCGCAGTTTATATTTCTTTACTTCAAACAAAATTTCAGAAGCGTGCGCCATTTTATTTTCTGTAATAACAATTTTTTCCAGTGCATTTTTATTTAACGCGCGCAAACCATTGTGTGCGTCGCTTAATAAAATTCCGGTAAAAATCCAGTTGATATAACGCGCTGTTTTCAAAACTACTTTTTTATTAAAAGGAATTTTTTGATCATCTTCCTTTTTTAAAAAACGCGAACCAAAAACAACATCACATTCATTGTTGAAAATGGGTTCTATAATGTTTTTAATATTGTCAGAATTATGTTGCCCGTCAGCATCAAAGTGAATTACAATTTCTGCATTCAATCTTTTTGCCATTTCCATTCCTGTTTGCAAAGCCGCGCCCTGCCCGAGGTTCAGCGAATGTTTAATAAAAATAATTGGATATTTTTTTACAATTTCCTGTACATTATCTGTAGAGCCGTCATCAACCAATATTATTGAATAAGGATATTTTAATAAATCAATTATCGTTTGTTCAACAACAGTTGCTTCATTATAAACCGGAACAATAATATAGATTGATGAAGGTTTCATTCATTAATAAATCAATAGAAATTTTTTATTTATTTATTATAAAAAGCGGCAACGCGCACACGCACATTTTCCCTGATGTTTACATAATATAAATTGATATCGCCAATATGATAATTTTTTCTTGTGAATAAAAAACTGCCGGGAAAATGGGGTTTATGCGTCCACAAAATATCATCATAAATTTGCGCATCCGCAACGCCGGGAACTACTTTATCAAACTTAATAAGTACGCCGCCTTTGTTTAAATTTTTGGGCGCATATTCATTGGTGGTTGTCCACGTTAATGGATTAACAACTAAAGAATTTCCATTTTCTTTTTTTACAAACGCAGGTTCGTAATCTTTTTTATATGTGCGCCAGCCAATAACACAGCCTGTTTGCGCAGAATCTGTACACGGTTTTAAATTGCTATAATAATTTTTTGGAATGGCCATACCAATAATATATGCAGCCACTAATTTTTTTTGCAACGGCTTGCCATCAAAAAAATCTTTTAATAATCTTTCGGCATGCGTGGTTCCCTGGCTGTGCGATGCAATAATAATTGGCCGGCCATGATTATAATGATCAAGATAATATTGAAATGCATTTTTGATATCTGCGTATGCAGTATCAAAAGCTTTTTTTGCATTAATTGTATCTGTTGAATAATAAGCAAACAAATTTGCCTGTCTGTATCTCGGCGAAAAAATTCGATGCTCATTAAAAACACTTGCCTGGTATAAAATTGTTGTATAATCCGTTTTTGCATTAATTACGGAATCATTAATAGAAGCATTCCATCCTGCATTGTTATCTTTTAAAGAACCAAATGTTGTTGGATATAAAAAAAATACATCAACGTTAGAATCCTTGATGGTTGTGGCTTTCAAAGGTTCGGGAATAATATCTGACTGGCTTTTTTTATCTGGATTTGCAGCCCAGTAATTTAAATTACTATAATCGGGAACTGTAATTTTATTATCAAACTGATATTCTGAAATATGTTTTTTATAGGCAGCAATGCAGGAAGAAAACAATCCAGTTATTATTAATGAAATGATGAAAATGTTTCTTTGATTCAAAATCTATAATTTTATTGGTAAATCTACTCACAAAATTTATTCTTAATAAAAAACGATTGCAGAATGTCCATTCCTGTTGTTGATTTATCAAAATTTTTATCCGGCGATGCGGATATAAAATCTTCGTTTGTACAAAATCTTGGTAATGCTTTTGAAGAAGTTGGATTTGTTGCTGTAACAAATCATGGTATTAATGAAGCGCTGATTTCAGACTTATATAAATATGTGCAACAATTTTTTGCATTGCCGGCGAGTGAAAAAAAGAAATATGAAATTGCGGGATTGGCCGGCCAGCGCGGTTATACATCGTTTGGTAAAGAACACGCAAAAGGAAGTGACGCGCCGGATTTAAAAGAATTTTTTCAATTCGGGCAAACGGTTACAGATGGCGATTCGGTAAAATCTGAATACCCCGATAATGTTGTTGTTGCTGAAGTTCCATTATTTACACCAACACTTTTGAATGCATATAAAGCTTTTGAAAAATCAGGAACTGCGTTGTTGCAAGCCATTGCTTTGTATTTAAATTTACCTGAAAATTATTTTGATAATCATGTTCACAATGGCAATTCTATTTTGCGCGCCATTCATTATCCGCCGATTTTGGCGGAGCCAAAATCTGCCATTCGCGCAGAACAACATGAAGACATTAACCTGATTACATTATTAGTTGGCGCATCTGCCGGCGGTTTGCAAATTCTTACCAAGCAAAATGAATGGGTTGATGCCATTTCTTTGCCAGAACAAATTGTGGTGAATGTTGGCGATATGCTGCAACGTTTAACCAATAATAAATTAAAATCTACAACCCATCGCGTTATTAATCCGCCACGGGAAATGTGGCATACTTCGCGTTTTTCTATTCCATTTTTTCTTCATCCGAAAAGTGAAATGAATTTGGCATGTTTGGAAAGTTGCATTAATAATTCGCATCCAAAAGCATATGCTGATGCAACTGCAGGAGAATATCTGGATGAACGATTGAGGGAAATTGGGTTGAAGAAATGATGGAATTGGATGCGGGTTTCGGGATATGAGATTGGTGGTATTTGATTTCAAAAATGATTATAAATTGAAATCATAAAGATGGCTTTTGCCATCTTTTTTTGTTTAAAAAGGTATTTTCATCCATACATATTACCGTTTATAAAATCCAAAAACTTAGTTTTCTAACCTAATATTCGTTCGAAATGCTGTCTACATCTGCATTTCACCTTAAACTCATTAGCAGTTTATAATAATTACTTTCTTTAAAATGGTACTTTGTGTTGCATAGTACTAAAGATATTCTTATATTTGTATTGTCAAGCGGGAATTGCGATTAATAATCAATTAAATTCTTTTCTTGAAAAAACAAAAACCAGATTATGAATATTGAGAATACACAAAGCCAGATGCGCAAAGGAATACTGGAATTTTGCATTCTCTCCATTATCCGCCGCGGCGAAGCTTATCCGTCGGATATTGTTGAGGAGATGAAAGCCAGCAACCTGAATATCCTGGAAGGTACTTTGTACCCGTTGCTCACCAGGTTAAAAAATGCAGACATGCTCACTTACCGCTGGGTAGAAAGCAATAGCGGCCCGCCACGAAAATATTTTTCGCTAACGGACAAAGGGCTTGCATTTTTTAAAGAATTGGAAGCAACCTGGAACGAGTTGGCGAACGCCGTGCACAAGCTGGCAAATAAAACTGAAAGCATGCCCGACAGCACCAACCAAAACCCAACTTTCTAACTTCAACCATCAAAAACAAATAAGATGAAAAAAGTCATCAACATAAATTTTCACAGCAGGGTTATTCCGATTGAGGAATCTGCTTATGAAATTTTAAAACAATACAGCGACAGCCTGCGAAAGTATTTCGCCAATGAAGAAGGCCGCGATGAAATTATTAATGACATCGAAAGCCGCATTGCAGAACTGTTTTCTGAGCACCTGAAAAAAGGCGCGAATTGTATTACAGATGCAGATGTAACTTCTATTATTAACAGCATGGGAAGGCCGGAAGATTTTGAAGCTGCTGATGCTGATAATACCATGAACACGTCTTCTTCTGCGAAGCAACAATCGTCAACAAGCAATCAGCAGCAATATCAAAATACGTATTCATATGCATCTTCCGGCAGAGGAAAATTGTATAGAAATGCAGATGATAAAATATTGGGCGGCGTGTGCAGTGGCCTTGCAAATTATTTGGGAATTGACCCTGTTATTATGCGCATCATTTTCGTGTTGCTTTTTGGAGCATTGCTTTGGGTGTATATTTTATTATGGATAATTGTGCCCTCGCAATCGCTGCAATCCAATGTTACAAAAAGGCTTTTTCGCAGTGCTGACGACAAAATAATTGGCGGTGTCGCCGGCGGATTGGCAGCCTATTTTAATATTCAAATCTGGATACCAAGATTAATATTTGCGTTACCATTTGTGCTTGGTTTTGGCTCACGCATTTTTCATTTTGGTTTTTGGGATTGGGATGGTTTTAGCCCGCGGTTTATTTCTGGTGGATTGGGCGGCACATTATTTCTTACTTATATTATTCTTTGGATTGCAGTTCCCATTGCAACTACAGCTTCTGAAAAATTAGAAATGCGCGGAGAAAAAGTGGATTTAAATTCTATTGCCAATACTATTAAAGAAGATCTCGAAGGTTTCAAAGGAAGGATGGATAAAGTGGGAACAGATTTGAAAGAAGGGGCACAACGTTTTAGTACAGAATTTAAAACTACAGCAGATGAAAAGCGCAAAGCTTTCTCTGCAGAAATGAGTGGAAGAAGAAATTATAATTCAGGTTTCGGCCATGTAATTGGCGTATTATTTAAAGCATTCTTTTTATTCATCGCAGGCATTGTTGCCATTGCATTATTCGGCGCGTTAATCGGCCTTTTGTTTGGCGGCCTTGCAGTATTTCCGTTAAAGAATTTTTTACTAGCCGGCAGCACAGAAGACTTACTTGCGTGGTGCAGCCTTATACTTTTTTTGGGTGTTCCGTTGGTTGCATTAATGACCTGGTTAATAAGAAGAATTGTTGGCGCGCGTTCAAACAATCATTATCTCGGTTACGTATTTGCAAGTTTGTGGGTAATTGGTTTAGTGTGCACCATTGTATTGTTCAGCATGTTTGCACGAAGTTTCAGAACAAGGGATTTTGTTGAAGAAGATGTAACGATTGCGCAACCTGTAAAAGGAAAATTATTAATAGATGTAATGAACGGAAGAAAAAGCCATCATTATTATTCACGCGAATGGTATGGTATAAATTGGGATAACGATTGGCCTTTGTACGGAGATAATTATGATACTTTATTATTAAATACCGTGCGTGTTAATCTTGTAAAAAGCAAAGATTCTTCTTTCCATGTGCATCGCCTCAAATTCAGTCGTGGCCGCACGCAGGCAGAAGCTCAGTTTCTTGCTAAAAAAATAAACTTTGATGTAGAACAGCAGGACAGTATTTTATTATTGCCAAATGGTTTCGGCATCAGCCAGCATGAAAAATTTAGAAACCAGCAATTGCTATTGGTTATTGAAGTGCCTATTGGCAAAAAAATTGAAATCGCAGGAAGCATTACTAATTACAATTGGTTCACTATAAATTTTAATCACCGCAATGGTTTTAATATTCGTGATTATGATGAATCAGATGATTGGGGCGATGCTTACAGATGGCACAGCAATACAGAATATGTAATGACTAAAGATGGATTGGAAAGAACAAATAAAAATTATAAAGACGATGAAGACAATAATAACGAAGATGATGATAATAATAAAATAACAACGCCTGCTCCAAAAAATAATGGTGGTTACAGGTATAAAAGCAATACAGATTCATCAAAAGAAAAAAATAAAAAAGACAGCATCAAACAAAAAAAATCAACCAAAGAAAAAACAAAAGAAGCAACAACTACAATTGATAAACCAGTTGCCAAGGTTGATAATAACGAACAGGTTTCATCGCCAGTTTATTTGTTAGCAACATTATTTCAGTAGTTAATCAGAAAATAATTTCAAAATCTGTCAACACTATTTCTATAGTTGGTTGAAGTTGGAACAAGGGCCCGTGCTGAAAAGCAGGGCTCTTTTATTATTGGCAGCATGCGGGGCTTGCTTTATTTTTGCGATGATTTTAAGAAAAAGTAAAAAGTAAAAAGTAAAAAGTAAAAAGTAAAAAGTAAAAATCAGAAATCAGAAATCAGAAATCAGAAATCAGAATCTCAAATCATAAATCAAAAATGAAGAATACGCCGTTTACAAAAAAACACATTGCGCTTGGTGCGAAGATGGCAGAATTTGCCGGGTATAATATGCCGATAAGTTATACCGGTATTAATGATGAGCATGCGGCCGTTCGCAATAACGCTGGCATTTTTGATGTGAGCCATATGGGGGAATTTATTTTGAAAGGTGAACATGCATTGGAATTAATTCAGCGCGTTACAACAAACGACGCATCAAAACTTACTGCCGGAAAAGCGCAGTACAGCTGCTTTCCAAATGATGATGGCGGCATTGTGGATGATTTAATTGTGTATTGTTTGGAAGAAAATAAATCGTACATGCTTGTTGTTAATGCATCAAATATTCATAAAGACTGGCAATGGATTTCCAAACACAATAATAAAAAAGTAGAGATGCACAACATCTCCGATAAAACATGTTTGCTTGCCATACAAGGCCCGAATGCAACAAAAATTTTGCAGCCATTAACGGATGTTGATATACTGAATTTAAAATATTACACTTTTGTAAAAGGCACTTTTGCAGGCGTAGAAAATGTATTAATAAGTGCAACCGGTTATACAGGAAGCGGCGGAATAGAAATTTATTTTGAAGATAAAAATGATGATGCAGAAAAAATCTGGGACAAGATTTTCGAAGTCGGCGTTCCGCAAGGATTGAAACCGATTGGCCTTGGTGCGCGCGATACCTTGCGTTTGGAAATGGGTTATTGTTTATACGGAAATGATATTGATGATAAAACATCTCCACTCGAAGGCGGCCTTGGATGGATTACAAAATTTACCAAAGATTTTATTGCACGCGATATTATTGAGCAACAAAAAGCAGATGGCATTCAACAAAAATTAGTTGGGTTTGAAATGGTTGAAAAAGGAATTCCGCGGCATGATTATGAGATAAAAGATTTTTCCGGAACAACGATTGGCCGCGTAACATCAGGCACGCAATCACCCAGTTTGGGCAAGGCAATCGGGCTTGGTTATGTTCGCCCGGTATTTGCGCGTATTGATGCAAAAATTTATATTAAAGTGCGCGATAAACTGCTTCAGGCAAAAGTGGTAAAACTTCCATTCAGTTAATAAATTGATGGAAAGATTTTTGCATTGATTGGTTTATTAATCATCAATCCAATCCTTTAAAATTTATGCCAACCATTCACCTTACTACATTTATTGCTGCGCCAATTGAACGCGTTTTTGATCTGTGCAGAAGTATCGATCTCCATAAAAAATCAATGGCGCACACTGGCGAAGAAGCAATTGGAGGAACAACTTCCGGATTAATAGCGTTGAATGAAACCGTTACCTGGAAAGCAAAACATCTTTTTAAAATACGCATATTAAAATCAGCAATCACACAAATGGATAAGCCATTTTTATTTACAGACGAAATGGTTACCGGCGATTTTAAAAGTATGAAACACGAACATCATTTTAAAAAAGTGAACAATGGTTCATTATTGATTGATCTGTTTTCTTTCGAAAGCCCGTATGGAAATTTTGGTAAAATTTTCAATACTATTTTCTTAACCAGTTATATGAAAAAATTATTGGAACAAAGAAATATTTTAATAAAAGAATATGCTGAATCAGATAAATGGCGTTTTATATTAAGTTGAACATTTATCATTTTAATCCTTCTATCCATTAAGATTTTATAATTATTTTCTATCTGTTACATTTGCAGGTTATGGCAAATCAAAAACCCGTTTTACATACTTCATTCTCTCCGGCTTTATTAAATTTATACAGCGTTAGCAATGCAACTGTTGTTATTATTGATGTGCTTCGTGCCACATCAACCATTGCAACTGCATTATACAATGGCGCAAAATGTGTGATACCTGTTGACAGTGTTGCAAAATGTATTGAACTTGGAAAACAGATTGATGGAATTACTGCCGGCGAACGTGAAGGAAAAATTGCAGAAGGATTAAAACATGGCAACTCGCCTTTTGAGTATTCAAAAGAGTTTGTTGGTGGAAAAACATTGGTGCTCACAACAACCAACGGCACCAAGCTTTTGCACATGGCGCTCGATAAAAGCGCTGCACAAATTATTACCGGATCGTTTCCAAATTTAAGTGCAGTGTGTGATTATTTAATGTCTCAAAATAATCCTGTAATACTTGGTTGTGCTGCGTGGAAAGATGTTATCAATATAGAAGATATTTTATTTGCAGGCGCAGTTATTAATAAAGTAAAAAATCATTTTGCTATCAATTGCGATTCATCACAAATTGCAGAGACGATGTATCTTAACGCAAAAAAAGATTTGTATGACTTTATTAAAGAAAAAAATGCTTCTCATTATAATCGCTTAATGAATTATGGTTTAGAAAAAGATATCCGTTATTGTTTAACAGAAGATGTTGCAAACGTACTTCCTTTTTATGAAGATGGAAAATTGACAGTGCGAAGGAAATGATTTGTTTTTATGAAACGTGAACAGAAAGCCAGTTAATAATTTCAGCCAAATTTATTTTTCCGGAAGCTATATTAATAACAAAATCGTATTTCTCTTTTTCTGTTGCATATATATCCAGCTTGTTATTGATAAGAAAATAAACGCATAATTACGTAACCTGTTCTTTTGTTTCCATCAATGAAAGGATGGTTAATGAGAATACTTTCAATTAAGGCTGCCGCTTTATGAATCGTATCAGGGTAAAGATCTGCACTATCAAAAGTTTGGAAGGGCCTTGACAAAGCTGAATTAAGTAAATGCAAATCTCGTATGCCGTGAGAACCACCAAAAGTGTCTATTAATACTTTGTGGATTTCTTCCGTTCCTGTTAATAAAATCACTGCGCAAGTTTGAATAATAAATCTTTGTCTTCATTGAGAACTTTATCAAGTGAAGATTTGATTGAAGTTTTTTCCTGCTGCTTTTTATCAAACCCTTTTAAAAAAAATAATAATTCTTCCAAAGATTTATCTGAAAAATGATCTAAAACCTGGATGATTTCATATTTAATTTCTTCTTTTGACATCTTTAAAATTATTAATTAAAATTACATTTTTTAAAAGATAATTTTTATACCTCAATCAGTTTTTAATGTTGAAATTTTTTATGCTTTTATCTTTTGCAAATTATACAAACCCATAAACCTCCCGATTTCGTAAATCCTGTTGCCTTTTGTAAGTTACTTTTGCAGGCTATCATGTAAGGCATTATTAAGAATCAGGTAAACTTGAAAAAAAAGAATTTACAAATCGCGTTAGTCGGCAACCCCAATAGCGGCAAGAGTTCGCTGTTTAATGCATTAACGGGCATGAACCAGAAAGTGGGCAACTTTCCCGGCGTAACAGTTGATAAAAAAAGTGGAACAACAGAATTGTCTTCCGGCTTAATGGTTAATATTATTGACCTTCCCGGCACGTATAGTTTATATCCTAAACGCGGCGACGAATGGGTTACTTACCGCGTATTATTAAATCAGGACGATGCTATAAAACCTGATATGGTTGTGCTGCTTGCAGATGCCAGCAACCTCAAAAGAAATTTATTATTTTGCTCACAAATTATCGATCTAAAAATTCCGGTTGTCATTGCATTAACGATGATGGATCTCTCGCGCAAAAAAGGAATTGAAATTGATATTGAAGAACTCGAAAGAAAATTAGGCGTTCCTGTTGTCCCTGTTAATCCGCGAAAAAATAAAGGCATTCCCCAATTAAAAAAAGTTATCGCACAAACTGCGCAACAATTATATCAAACTCCTGTTCGTGATTTTATAGAAAATAAAACGCTTGCCGATGCAGCCATTAATGATGTGCAGGAAATTTTTCCCGGCGTGAGTGATTACACGGCGATTCATTATTTAATCAATCACGAGAATTTTAATTTCGATAACAACACGCATGGTAAAATTGAAAACATAGAAGCTGCAAACAATTTCAACCATACAAAGGTGCAGGCAGAAGAAATTATGCAGCGATACAGCCGCATTAAACAGGTAATGCTCAATAGTGTTTCCGAACCTGACCCGATGCAAAAAACAATGTTCACAGAAAAGCTGGACAATGTTTTATTAAACCGCAAGTGGGGTTATTTAATTTTAATCGCTGTATTATTTTTATTATTTCAAAGTGTATTCTGGCTCGCGCAATTTCCGATGGATGCAATCGATTGGACCTTTTCACAATTCAGCAGCAGGCTTGGCGGCATATTACCACAAGCATGGTGGAGCGATTTATTAGTAAACGGCATTCTCGCAGGACTCAGTGGCATCCTCGTTTTCGTGCCGCAGATAATGATTTTGTTTGGATTAATAACGATTCTCGAAGATACTGGTTACATGGCGCGTATCAGTTTTTTAACCGATAAATTAATGCGCAAAGTTGGGCTAAATGGAAAAAGTGTAATGCCAATGATAAGTGGTTTTGCATGCGCTGTTCCTGCAATAATGAGCGCGCGAAATATCGAAAATAAAAAAGAACGTTTACTTACAATATTAATAACACCATTAATGAGTTGCAGTGCAAGGCTGCCAGTTTACACGATATTAATCGCACTCGTTATCCCAAAAAAATTGGTGTTTGGCTTTATGAGTTTGCAAGGTTTGGTAATGATGGGTTTGTATATCATGGGGCTTGTAATGGCATTAATCGTTTCATATGTTGCAAAATGGTTTATCAAGTTGCAGGAAAAAAGTTTTTTCATTTTAGAATTGCCCATGTACCGCGCGCCAAGATGGAACAATGTTTTTGTAACAATGGTAAGCAAAGCAAAAATATTTGTGCGCGATGCAGGCCGCGTTATTATTGTTATCAGTTTGATATTATGGGCGCTCAGTTATTTTGGCCCTTCGGAAAAAATGAACAGCGTTGCAAAATATTATGATCAGCAAATTCAAAACAATCCTCAAAATACAAACGCGATTAATAAACAAAAACAATCTGCATTACTCGAACATTCTTACGCAGGCATTTTAGGAAAAACTATAGAACCGGTCATCCGTCCATTGGGTTACGATTGGAAAATCGGCATCGCATTAATAACCTCTTTTGCAGCGCGCGAAGTTTTTGTTGGCACCATGGCAACATTATACAGCGTTGATGGCGGAAAAGATGCAGACCCGCAAACCCTGCGCCAGCGCATGGATTCGGCGAAACGCGATGACGGAACAAAAGTATACACACTCGCCGCAGGCGTATCATTAATGATTTTTTATATGCTCGCCATGCAATGTATGAGCACGCTTGCAGTTGTATATCGCGAAACAAAAAGTTGGAAGTGGCCTATCATTCAATTAATCTACATGACAGGCCTTGCATACATCATGAGCTTCATTGCCTATCAATTATTGAAATAGAAATTGATCTTATTTTTTGCAAAATTAAAATTTTATTAATAAGATTTTTGTAACGATCATTTGTATTTCTATTAAGCTTCAGTTGCGTCGCACACTTGTACATTAATTCTTTATTCAACTTTTCCGGCCACAGAGATTCGCAGCGTTAAAAAGAACCACAGAGAACCTTTGAAACCTCAGCAGCACTTTGTGGCTCAATAATATTTATAAATCATCACCAATCAATTCACTCAATTCTTTTTTAAATTGTTGTGGCGATTGAAAATGTATTACATGGAAACCCAGCTCTTTTGCTGGCACAAGGTTCCTGAAATTATCATCAATATAAATTGCTTTTGTTGGATCTATTTTAAAACGATCAATCAGCAATTCATAAATTTCTGTAAATGGTTTTCTCATTTTTTCTTCACCAGAAACCAATCTCCCATGAAACCATTTCAAAAATTCATAACGTTCCAATGCAACAGGAAATGTTTCTGCGCTCCAGTTTGTTAATGCATACAATTTATAATCCGTCTTATGTTTTAAATGATTTAATACATCAACCGTTTCATGTATCGGCCCGCCAAGCATGTCTTCCCAGCGATCATAATACATGCGTATATTTTTTTCATGCTCAGGAAATTTCTTTACCAAAAATTCTGTTGCATCATGTAATGTTCTTCCGGCATCTTGTTCTTCATTCCAATCTGTTGTGCAAATATTTTCGTAAAACCATTTCATGTCTTCCTGTTTTTCAAAAACATTTTTATAAACATAATCAGGGTTCCAGTCAACAAGTACGCCGCCCAAATCAAAAACGATGGTATCAATTTTTTGCATAAAATATCTTTCTTAGTTATTAATGTTTGATTTTATTCTTGGTATTAAAAAAATTTCTTTTTGCCTTCCATTAATAAAACGAAAACCATTTTCATCAAAGTATCCGTCTTCTTCCAGCATCATATGTATCTTCTTTTTCCACTCCGGAATTTCATATGCCGCATTCAATTCAATGGAATAAACAGTTTTATAATGCATGGGAAAATCGCCGCTTCCGGGTACGCCATTTTGTTGATCCCATAAACCAATTGTTGGCCCTGCAGCATGGCCGTGATAACCGAGCGGATGCGTGTAAATGGAAGCTTCAATGCCTTCCTGTTTTGCCTGCGCCAATGCATCCGCTAAAATCTGGTTGCCCGTTTTTCCTTCTTTAAATTGTGATGTCAAAATTTCCTGCAAACGGTTTGCTTTTGCAAAAGCTTTTTTTAATTCATCAGGAACGGCATTTTCTCCCGCGCGTAAAATGTATGCGTGCTCCTGTATATCCGTATTCAAACGCAAATAAGTGATGCCAAAATCAACATGCAATAAATCGCCGGGAATAATAACATCATCTGCTTCGCGCTTGGAAAAATTTTGAAGATGATCAAATACTTGCGCATCATTTCTTTGTATAGAAACCGATGGATGAAACCATGTGCTCAAACCCATGTCGCTCATTTTTTGGCGGAGCCACCAAACAACATCTTCGCTTGTAGTAACGCCGGGCGTTATTACTTTTTCAGAAAAAGCTTCTTCAATAATGCGGTGTGTTATATCTATTAATTGCGGATAAATTTGCATCTCTCTTTCCGTTCTTGTTTCCAGCCATGCAATTGCAAGATTTTCTGCAGAAACAATTTTCGATTTAAATGCAGCAGATAATTTCTGCATTATCTCCATATATTCTGTATGATCCAAACCATCTGCATGCGCAAAATTTGTTGAGTAATCCAGCGCAATTTTTTGCGGGTTATTTTTATTAATAATATCTATTAATGCGTCCCATTGATTGGGAAATTTTTTCATATCCCACCATGCTTTTATATGATCGCCCACATCATATCTTGCAATCGCATATTTTTCATATTGCTTTTTTATGGGGTTATTATAAAAAACCAAAATCGTTCTGCGCCTTGCTGAGAGCCACGTTGCGGGCAACATTGTTTTTATAATCGGGTCTTCATTATATTCTCTTGAAACAATCACCCACATATCAATGCCGTTTTTTTCCATCAATTTTGGAAGCAAACTATCAAGCCTTTCGCCAAGTAATTCATCAACAACGCGCGCTTGTTCGCGCATGGAAAGTATTTGTGCAGAAACTTTAAAATTGATTATTAATAAAAGAAAAAATAAAGCGAAATAATTTTTCATTACAGTGTAGTTTGTATTCAAATATAATGAAAGAAAAAGTTGGCTATTTAATCTTTATTAACCGTTCAACGGCGCTTTCCAATGTTTCATTTTTCTTGGCAAAACAAAAACGTATCACTTTATTATCCGTTCCATTTTGATAAAATGCGGAGACAGGAATTGTTGCAACGCCATATTCTTTTGTAATGCGTATGGCAAAATCTTTATCAGTTTCATCGCTGATGTTATTGTATTTATACAACTGAAAATAACTTCCATAACTTGGCAACGGCGTAAATTTTGTTTGCTTCATTAATGATTGAAAATGATCTCTTCTTTCCTGCATAAATGCGCCAAGCGATAGATAAGAATTTTTATTTTTTAAGAAAGATGATAAAGCAACCTGTGCCGGCGTGAAACAACTGAAACAATTAAATTGGTGCACTTTTCTAAACTCACTCATTAATGCTGGTGATGAAATGCAATAGCCCAATTTCCAACCTGTGCAATGATAAACTTTGCCGAAAGAAAAACATACAAAACTTCTTTCCATCAAATCAGGATAACGCAAAATTGATTGGTGCGGAATATTATCGAAGATTAAATGTTCATACACTTCATCAGATAAAATAATAATGTTTGTTCCATTAACGATTGAACGCAATTCATTAATATCGTTTTCCTGTAACACAGCGCCGGTGGGATTGTGCGGTGAATTCAACATTATCATTCTTGTCTTTGAAGTAATATTTTTTCTTACTTCATTCCAGTCAATTTTATATTCAGGAAATTGTAAATTAATTCGCACAGCAACCGCACCATTAATTTCTATGTTAGGAATATAACTATCGTATGCAGGTTCAAAAACAATTACTTCATCGCCAGGTTGAAGCGCCGTTGTAAGCGAAGTATAAATTGCATACGTGCCGCCGGGCGTAATTGTAATTTGCTTTTCAGGATTAATAACGTTGTGGTATAATGATTCAATTTTTTCTGTCAACACCTCACGCAAAGGCATGTGGCCTTGCATCGGCGCATATTGATTGAAACCATTTTTCATGGCATTATTAACAAGGGAAATCAATTCTTCATTCATTGGGTAATCAGGAAAACCCTGGCCAAGATTAATCGCTTTTGTTTCTGTGGCAAGCGCACTCATTACTGTAAAAATAGAAGTGCCAACCGCTGGAAGTTTTGATTGTATATGCAAGGGAAATGTTTATAATTTTTAAAATGGTATTAAGAATTGGGATGCGTGATTCGAGATACGGGATTTTGTTATTGAAAAATTTAAAAATAATATAGCATATAAAAAAAAGTAAATCACATAATCCATTATCGCGCATCTCGCATCTCAAATCACTCCTCACTCACAACCGCGCTCATTTCTATCTCTATTAAATACGATGGATCTATTAATGCTTTCACTTCAATCATACTTGTTACCGGGCGGATGGCAGTGAAAAATTCTCCGTGTGCTTTTCCATATTCTTCCCAGCGAGAAATATCTGTTACAAACATTCTTGTTCTTGTTACATCGTGTAATGCAGCGCCAGCCTGCATCAGCGCCTTTTCAATTTTTTGAATGATAAATTTTGTTTGTGCGTACGGATCGTTTTTTCCAATTATTTCATTGTTATCATTAACGGCAACTGTTCCACCAACTTCAATAATATTTCCAATTTTTACAACACGGCTGTAACCAACAATTGCTTCCCATTTTGCACCGCTCGAAAAATTTATGCGTTCCATAATAATATTTATTTGATGTCAATATTATCAGCATTAATAATTTTTTCTCCATTCAATTTTAAAAAAACCTGCGCAACTGTTATCACATCTTTCTGGCAATACGTTACGATGCGTGCAATATCTTTTTCTTTCCAATACACATCGCCAACCATGCTTCCGTCAATATCATCTTTTGGTGTTGCAATGTTTAATGTGTGTGCGAGTAAATTTAATGAAGTATAATTTTTATAATCGCCGAACTTCCAAAGTTCCAGTGTATCTATATGTGGAACTTCCCACGGCCGTTTTCCGGAAAGCTGCAACACAGACGGGACGTGCATTTCATTAATAATTAACCTGCGGCATAAATAGGGAAAATCAAATTCTTTACCATTGTGCGCACACAAATATTTTGTTGCACCAGGCATCCATTTCGCAAGCATGTCACAAAACTGTTGCAGGATTATTTTTTCATCATCGCCCGAAAAAGATTTTAATAATAATTTTCTTTCTGTTGATGAACCAGAAATTACGCCGCAACTGATGCAAATAATTTTTCCGAATTCTGCATAAATAGCTGCGCGGTTATAAGTTGTCTCAGCCGTTTCTATTTGTTTGTCTTTTATTAAAAAGGATGCTTTATGATTCCACAATTCTTTCCATTCGTCAGGCAATTTATTATATGCATCGTATTGCGAAACAGTTTCTATATCAAGAAAAAGAATATTGTGGAGCGGATAAGGTGACATAAAAAAAGGTTACTTTTTTATTGATGATTCATTTCTGTTCACTATTTTTTATAAAAATTTATCGCCTTTATTCTTTTTTACTTCGGCAACATATTCTTTAATCTGCTGTTCATTTTCGCGCTTGCAGATTAATAATACATCGTCTGTATCAACAATTATATAATCGCTCAAACCTTGTATCACAACCAATTTATTATTCGGAACATGAACGACATTATTCAACGATCCAATTGGAATAATATGATCGCCTGCAAATGCATTTTCATGTTCATCTTTATCAAGATGTTCGTATGTGCTGTTCCATGTTCCCAAATCGCTCCAACCGAATGAAGATGGAATTACATACACATTATCGGCCTTTTCCATAATGCCAAAATCTATAGAAATACTTGAGCATAACGGATAAATATGTTCCAATGCTTTTTGTTCTTCAGGTGTATTCAACTTGTCTTTATCAGCCAAAAAAACATCATACATTTCTGGTAAATATTTTTCAAAAGCTGTAAGAATATTTTTTACCTGCCACACAAAAATGCCGGCGTTCCATAAAAAATCGCCGCTTGATAAAAACGTTTTTGCCAATTCAAGATTTGGTTTTTCTGTAAATGTTTTTACTTTATAAACGTTGTCAGTAACCGAATGCTGCTCGTGCTGAATGTAGCCGTAGCCTGTGTTTGGATGAGATGGTTTAATACCAAGCGTTATAAATGCTTTGTGTTTGTTTACAAAATTCAATGCTTCCAAACATACTTTTGTGAAAGCAATATTGTCGGTAATAATATGATCAGAAGGCGCGATTATTAATGAAGCTTTTGAATCTTTCTGATTTAATTTAAAAGAAATATAAGCAATACATGGCGCTGTATTTTTGCGAGAAGGTTCGCCCAAAATATTTTCTGCGGGCAGCGTTGGCAGTTGCTCTTTTACAATATCAATATACTCTTGAGAAGTAACGATGTAAATATTTTCTAACGGAATAAAAGAAGAGAAACGCTCAAACGTCCACTGGATAAGTGTTTTGCCGGTATTTAAAATATCAAGAAATTGTTTCGGATAATCCTGCCTGCTTTTTGGCCAGAAACGGCTTCCGATTCCACCGGCCATTATTGCAACGTAATTGTGTTTGTCCATAATTTTTTTATTAATGAATTATAAAAACCCGGCTATTAATAATTTTTATTTTGTAATGATTTCAAATAATCCCTTCGCGGATAAGATCGTGCAAATGTATAAAACCCGCGTATTGATTTTCATGAATGACAATCAGCTGGTTTATATCTTTAGTTCTTAATACATCCAATGCTTCAATGGCCAGCGCAGAAGCATTAATAGTTGCAGGGTTGATGGTCATAATTTCGCTGGCAGTTATTTTTTCTGTAATAATATTTTTTTCGAGCATGCGGCGCAAATCGCCATCGGTAATAATGCCGAGTAAATTATTTTGTGCATCAACAACTGCAGTTGCGCCCAATCTTTTTGAAGTCATTTCTATAATAACTTCTTTTAAAAATGCAGTTGGCAATACTTTCGGCTGGCCATTTTGAATATACAATTCCTGGACGCGTAAATATAATTTTTTTCCCAAAGCGCCCCCGGGATGAAATTTTGCAAAATCATCGCTGTTGAAACCTTTCAATTCCATTAATGAAATAGCGAGCGCATCGCCCATTACCATTTGTGCGGTTGTGCTGCTTGTTGGCGCCAAATTATTCGGGCAAGCTTCTTTGGAAACTGTTGTGTTTAAAAAAATAGCAGATTGTTTTGCAAGAAATGATTGATCATTTCCCGACATGCCGATAATCAGGTTTCCAAAATTTTTTATTAATTGAAACAACACTTTTATTTCTGGGCTTTCGCCGCTTTTGCTGATTATTATTACCACATCTTCTTTCAAAATCATTCCCAAATCTCCATGTATGCCATCTGCGGCATGCATAAAAATTGCCGGTGTTCCGGTTGAGTTAAAAGTGGCAACAATCTTCTGCGCAATAATGGCACTTTTGCCAATGCCGCTTATTACAACGCGGCCTTTAACAGCTGCAATTGTTTCAACAGCTTTTACAAAATCGTCATTAATATAAAGTTGTATGCCGGCAATGGCTGCGGCTTCCAGCTTTATGGTTTGTATGGCAGCTTCTTTTATAGATTGATTATTCATTAGTTGCGGCAAAATTATGGTTTTCCAATAGCTTAATTTAAAGGTTATGATAAATTTTTAACAAATATTGTCCATCAGCTTGCCGATTTTAAGTAACTTCGCACACCTTTTAAAAACCCCGGATATTATCGTTTTTCATGAACGTTAATAATTACTTCTATCTGTTTCCGGCTTATTAATTATCTTAAACTACTTTGATCAGACATTCTTGTGAGAAGGAAAAATATTGAAATGGCAACAACCACACCCAAAAAACCCGCATCTAAAAAGACAATAAAAAGCGTTGTGCCTGCTGAAAAAATTTCTGCAGAATTGCTCGCACAATTACAGGAAAAATTTGGTTTTAAAGGATTTAAAGACAACCAGGAAGCCATCATCCAAAACCTGATGGCGGGCAACGATACTTTTGTAATAATGCCCACCGGCGGCGGAAAAAGTTTGTGTTACCAATTGCCCGCCGTTATTAGCGAAGGCGTTGCAATTATTGTGAGCCCGTTAATCGCATTAATGAAAAACCAGGTTGACCTGGTGCGCAGCTACAGCAGCAAAGATAATATCGCACATTTTTTAAATTCTACATTAAATAAAAAGCAAATAAAAGAGGTGCATGATGACCTGCTAAATGGCCACACAAAAATGCTGTACGTTGCTCCGGAAACATTAACCAAACAGGAAAATGTTGACTTCTTCAGCGATTTAAAAATTTCTTTTTTTGCAGTAGATGAAGCACATTGTATTTCAGAATGGGGCCACGATTTTCGCCCGGAATACAGAAGGCTCCGCGAAATGATGGACCAAATTAGCCCTGATGTTCCGGTGATTGCATTAACAGCTACTGCAACACCAAAAGTGCAAAGTGATATTCTTGTAAATCTCGGTTTGCGCAAGCCTAAAATATTTATGTCTTCGTTCAACCGGCCAAATTTATATTACCAGATTGAACCGAAGATTAATAAAGATCAAACCATAAAAAGTATTGTAAAATTCATTGTTCAGAATAAAGGAAAAAGCGGAATTATTTATACGCTTAACCGCAAAACAACGGAAGAACTTGCGGATATGCTGATGGCAAACGGCATTAAAGCCGTTGCATACCACGCAGGTTTGGATAGCAAGTTGCGCGCAGAAAGACAGGATCTTTTTTTGAACGAAGATGTCCAGGTTATTGTTGCAACCATCGCTTTTGGAATGGGCATTGATAAACCGGATATCCGTTTTGTAATGCATTATAATATTCCAAAATCAATAGAAAATTATTACCAGGAAACCGGCCGCGGCGGGCGTGATGGTTTGGAAGGAAAATGTATTTTGTATTACTCGCACAAAGATGTTTCCAAGCTGGAACATTTGATGAAGGATAAACCATTAACCGAGCGTGAAATAGTTTCTCAGCTTATTAATGAAACCGTTGCCTACGCTGAATCTGGCGTGTGCCGCAGAAAAGTATTAATCAGTTATTTTGGTGAAGACTATACTGCAGAAAATTGCGGCAACTGCGACAATTGCCTTCATCCGAAAGAAAGGATTGAAGCAAAGGAAAATGCGGTAAAAGCATTAAAAGTTGTAAAGGCATTGGACGAACGTTTTGCAAATGATTATGCCGTTAATATAGTTACCGGAAAATTAACGCCGCAAAATCAAATGTACCGCCATGATGGTTTGCCGGAATTTGGAATTGGAAAAGGTGAGCCGGAGCATTTCTGGAACTCATTAATGCGCCAGTTATTATTGGAAGGTTTATTGCAAAAAGATATTGAAGAATATGGCGTTTTAAAATTGACAAAAAAAGGCGAATCATTTTTGAAGAAGCCAACTTCTTTTAAAATTGTTTTAAATAATTTGTTTGAAGATGCTGTTGCCGATGATGAAGAAGAAAATGCAGATGTGGCAACTACAGCCGCAACAGATGAAAAATTATTTGAGTTATTAAAAGAAGTTCGACAAAAAGAAGCAAAGAAAAAAAGCCTTCCGCCATTTGTAATTTTTCTTGAAAACTCTTTGCAGGATATGGCAACATTATATCCTACAACAATTGAGGAACTCGAAAAATGCCAGGGTGTAAGCAAGGGAAAAGCCATACGCTACGGCAAACCTTTTGTAGAAGTAATTACAAAATATGTTGAAGAAAACAGCATCGAAAAACCTGATGAATTTGTAATGCGCAGCGTGGTTAATAAAAGCGTTAATAAAGTTTATATTATACAACAGGTTGATAAAAAAATTCCGCTGGAAACCATTGCCAAGAATAAAGATATGCGCCTCGACGCGTTGCTGGAAGACATGGAAACCATCGCTGGCAGCGGCACAAAATTGAATCTTAATTACGCCGTTGATGAAATGCTGGATGAATATGAACAGGAAGAAATTATTGATTACTTTAAAGGTTGCGAAACAAGCAGTTTGCAATTGGCACAACAGGAATTAAACGATGGCAACTATACCTGGGAACAACTGAAAATAATGCGCATAAAATTTTTAAGCGAATACGGAATGTAGGCTGCTTGCGAATCAAATTGCAAAGCATAAAAGCGAAGGCACAAGTAATTTATTTGGAAAATGGCTTTGAGGCATTGTATTTTTATTAATAAACCCTATTTTTGCCACCCGGTTATAAAAAACAATATTAAAAATATAATTTTAGTAGCAAGTTGTATAATTGGTTTTAATACTGCACAGCAGTTGGTGCGGTAGCTCAGTTGGTAGAGCAAAGGACTGAAAATCCTTGTGTCGGCGGTTCAATCCCGCCCCACACCACTTTTTAGATTATAACGCCTTGTAATTCAATATTTTACAAGGCGTTCTCTTTTAGGGGTAATAATAGGGGCAATAAATAAAATTATTTTTACCGTAATTAAAGAGTATATAATCGAGACATTTCCGCATGAATTAATGTCACTTATTGTGACACCAAAATTTCCTGTCAGGCATCAGGGTTCCAAAAATTGCATTGTAGTTTATTAGTTTTTTGCATTAAAAGAAAAGATTAAATATTTCAATTTTTAATTTTAAATAATATCCTTTTTGCAAACATTGCTATAGCTCATATGATTATTTATAAGATAAATATCAGTGGGCTTTCTTTATGGAGCTCAAAAAGTAATCGAAGGAATTTTGCTCAAATACAATTGTTCATTCTGTTAGAAACATTTATCTTTCTCGCCATTTAAGTTTTGAGAAAATTACATCATCACCAAACATTGCATACAAATGCATTTTTGAAATAATGCTTTTCTGAAAATTCGAACATCAATATTTCAAACATTGTTTCTGACTTAATCCAAGTTATTTCGTCAAGGTCATCTATTTTTTTTCTTTTTTCGGTCTGATAGAAAGTTATTGGCAATGACAGTTGTAACCAATCTTTGTAAGTTTTCCCGCTACCATTATTATTCTGCATGAAGTTTTTTATAAGCGAATCGAGGATTGTTGCTTTGTTTTCTGAGGAGATAATCGGACCAGTTTTGTTATCAGCGTCCCATTGAATCCAGCGTACAAGTTGCGGAAACTTGATCATGACGACGAGCCATTTGGCAAGTACTTTTGCCTCCGCAAAATCTTCTCCTTTCTTCATCCTTAGAAATTGATACCCGCAATAGAACCTGAGCAGGTTTGTAAATCTTTTTAATGAACGCGGATCGGAATTAAGAAATCTTCCGTAAGACAGCACCTGTTTTTTTATTTCTTCTTCCTGGCCACGCGACTCAACTTGGTTTTTTAAGATCATCTTGTCCAACGCATTCTTTTCTTCAATTGTTAGCCCTGATTGAGCGATCATGTTAGATGACGCCACATTGCTATTAGTTGACATGATGCCTTCAAATAAATCTTTAACTTTTCCTGTGTCAATCTGATTTTGCTGTTCTGTATTGTAATTTTTTTCTTTTATTAGAATGTCAAGATATTCACCTTTTTTTGCTTCGCTCATCACCGGGATGAAAAACGGGAGCTGAATAAATTTATCCATAAAATACCAGCCTATAGATCCCTGCTCCATTTCTTTATTTCCAAGCCTGCCTTTCATCTTTTCATACGAAGCATCTAATGCAGCAGCGACCATTTCTGCGTCCATCCCAAGGACAAAATAGCATTTGTTATTATACATCCCATTGATAAAAACATTTATCGCTTCGATGACTTCTACTACTTTTGAAGCGGAGCATCGATCCAAGTCATCAACAAAGATTACCAGAGGTTTCCGCTTATCTATACATAAATCCAACACCCTATTTACATCAGTCTGCACATCATGAAAAGTGCCAAGCTTTTCCGGATATTTTGGCGGCTTAGTGTATTTATCAAACGCTTTTGAAATATTAGTCCTGTAAGGTTTCAAAAAATTCATGATAGAGGTAATAGTGCCAATTATACCACCGACGCCAATCACCCCCCATGCAATCACAGGTTTTGACAAAATAAAATATGCGATAGCAACTATCCCGACTAAAATCCATATGATAAAATTGGAAATGAAATAAACAAACCTTGTCTGGACATCTCTTCTTAATTCCTGTTTGTCAATTCTTGCCAGGCGTAATTGAAACCAAAATATCTCTTGGTCGATTTTTCCGGGAATTGATTCCACTACTTGTTCAATTATTGCATCGGCGAGGCCTGCCCATATCATATCCGTGCTCTGATAATTCCACGGATTGAACCAAACAGTAGAATAGGGAATATTATGTTTAACCCCTAATATAGGTGCTTCATTATTAATCCATCTTCCCAACGTTTTTATTGAGGGCATCTTATTAACTGTTGGGCTATTTGAAAGTAGTTTAGTTCTTTCTTCGTCGAATTTATTTTTTAAACGTTTCATCAAATTGGTCTTGCCCCTCCCCCAAGGAGCAATTATCCCAACATTCAAAGGAGGGTTGGTTTCTTTATCGCTAAGAATAGTAAAAAAATTTTCAGCAATTAAATCGTAATTGAGGACATCTGCCTCATCAATGGAAAATGTATCTGAATGCAACCTGGATTTTACATCAGGTGCATTTTTATTGATTGGGGTATTAAAATTCCCTAAGGCATTCTTTACTTTTATAAAAACACTATCATCAACAATGCTGACGATAAATTTTAGATTAACTGTATCGTTGTTCAGCACATCCAAATATATAACAGCTACTGCTTCGGGGCTGAGTGAGCCTCCTCCTGTGCCAAATAATGGGATGTTAATTCTTTGAGCTGACTCTTTGGAAAATGTCGATATAATACTCTTACAAAGAGTTTTAATTATTTCAATAGACGATTCGTTATTTTTTACTGAATATGCATAGCCTGCTCTTAATCGCTTTTGATATGCTGTGGTTACTTCATAAGTTAGCACCGAACTAATATCATTTTCGACAGGAGGCGGGATTCCTAATTCTTCGCTTCTTGCAAGAATGTTTTTTGTCGCAGTTCCCTGGCTTGACGCAGGCAATAATATAATATCAGTTTCATCCATTACCAGGTCATCGAACATATCTCCATTTCTAAAAGTGATATTGCCTATCGAAAACGGCCCAAATGATCTTTGTGATATTGTACAATCCAAAGAGAAATTGCTTTTGTCTGCCCACGCAAAAACTTTAAAATATTTATAATTTTCAGCTATGGCATATTGTTGGGAAAATACGTCATTACCGATTTTATATCCCAGGAGTAAAACATTTCCTTCCCCTCTATTTACTAAAAATCTTAACTGCCATTCAACTGGTTGAAAAGGCTCATATTTTTCGAAGCGGCTTAAAATATGCTCTTGATTTGGGAGATAATATTGTGCCATTTGAAACCGGTTTGGCAAGATCCAAACTTGTCCATTCCATTCACCTGCGGCTATATGAACATCCGCTGTATCTTTTTTTTGATATCGTCCTGACGGATGATAAAATTCTATTTCAGGAGTGGCTGACAATCTTATTCCAAATCTCCAGTAGATTGTATTTTGAGGCTTAATAAGAAAAGTGAATTCATTATTGGAAAGATCAAAAACATGATCATAGACAACATCATTGTATTCGGTCTCCCCTGTATTTTGAAAGAGATAATGAAATTCTTCCATTAGCGATGGGTTTAAGGGTTTTGTTGTATCAACCTGAAATTAAAAAAGTAGTAATCTTTCTAAGAGAGACAAATTAACGAAACAATATTAATTTGAATTGAAATCGATTTTTTTTTATGAGATTATAAATTAACATCCTATAGTCGATGCGAACGCCAATAGGCAATTTAACTTCATGAAAAGAAGAACTAACCTGTCACTTTATGCTTTTTTCACTATTATGGTTTTCAACATTCAATCACTTAATATCAGGTCCATTTCTGTATCAGTTGACATTACACAGGTTATTTGCCAATCTTCTAACTATGTTTTACTTACCGGTATTATATTAATTTCTCTAAGCCTAAATTTATACTCGACAAAAGAATTTTTTTTTTGCAAAATATCTGTTTATTAAATACTCATATTCCGCAGCCCCGAACCGAGCTTCTTGAATAGTCATGATTATGAATTTTATAAAGGAAGCGGAGTATAACCTTTCTTATTCAACTCCCTTGTAATATTCTGTAACATTTCAAATTCTGAATCAATTGTCTTTTCTAAATGGCTATATACGGGAGTAGCTGAATAATTGTGTACTAAAGATGAACAATATCCTTCTTCCTTCATTTCAATTGCTGGGATAACATAATTATATTTATCAAATACTTTATCAGGGAATTTATTTTCTGCTGTGCAGGAAAGATATCGAATACCATCTACCATAATTTGATTATCACGATACCATTGTAAAAGCAATTGAGGTATTATATATTCTGATTTAAATTTTACTTCGCCAGCGTAAGATTCACTATAACTAATTTTTGAATGGCACGCTGTTATGAGTGGAAAAATAATTGCATAATCTATAAAAGCGTCATTTGAATCATTGTAGTTATATAAAGTCCCAAAAAAGTCTTCGCTTGCTGTTGGCGGCTTCACAAAGTTCAATGGTACAACGTCAACTACATATAATGGCCTGTGATTGCGATAACAACTGCATGAAATGGTTGCGTATTATTATCTAAGGCTTCTGACCATGACGTATGTAAAGCCCCCGATAAATATATACAAGGAAAGCCAGGGATACTAAACCTATTCGTTCCTATGGCTCTTCTTTTTCCAAATGGGACATGAAATAATTCTATTGGTTCGATGTAGTTTACAAAGCCGTTAATTAAGAACCAGCGGGATGGTTTACCTATTAGAAATTTACTCCGTCAATTGGAAAAGGAAAATAAACTGCATTTATTCACTGCGGGCAGTCACGTATACTGTTTTACCCTTAAAAAATATTATATATTACTATTTGAAAAACAAAGAAAAATTGTGACCCCGTAAACGGGCTGCTTCAAACTCCTATCTTTAAAGTATTGCTTCTCTGTCTCCGCTCATTATTTCCCTTAAAACCTATACCATCATGCAAACAAGTGTGAACAAAAACGGGTTCAGCGTAAGAGCATACACCGGTGACGCAAAAACCCTGCTGACATTTGACCTCGTTAAAACAAAGACAGCCAACCTCGCGGGTTTTACCATCTCGTGCACCCCACCCGGTCAGCCTGAATACTATATATATAACCTGCTCCAGTTTAAGGACCCTTCGGTGCATGCGCAGAACAAAACAGAACCGGCGAATTCGAGCATCAATGCCCCCATCCAAAAGTTCCGATGGCTGCATGTCCCCGGCAACCTGAAAAACGAGAACCTGAAGTATGGCGGATACATCTATCATGCAACACCCCGGTATTTTGATGACAAGGGCATTTTGCTTCCCCTCGACAAATCATTGACGGCGGATATTAAAGTAAATGTAGATTATTTCAGCAGCGGCACTATTGCGCTTGGTTTTACCCGCGGTTTCGTGCAATCACAGGCCTTCGAACATCATTTTGGTAAGACACTCGTCCTGCAGCCAAAAAGCCGGCCGCTGCAGTTTGATACCAGCCAAGAAGCGGGGAAGAATGCAGATGGCAACCCCTTCACGTATATGGATGAATATACCTGGTCAGGATTTACGGCCCGCAAGCGGATTTTTGATCTGCTTGCAGAGATTGAAAAAGATAAACTGTCAGTGGATGTATTTGCTTATGATTTCAATGAACCGGATATAGTGGCTGCCTTTCTAAAACTGGCGGCGGCGGGACGTATCCGGATGATCCTCGACAGTGCAGCATTGCACCTAGATAAAAAAAATAAGAAAACAGGGAAGGTCTCCCCCTCCCCGGAGAATTTGTTTACCACGGCTTTCAACAAAGTCAAAACAGGGGATGCCGCCATTCAGCGTGGGAAATACGGCCGGTATGCCCATGACAAGGTGTTTATCTTAAAAAAAGACGGTACCCCGGTCAAGTTGTTGACGGGTTCCACCAATTTTTCTGTTACCGGCATGTATGTCAATTCCAACCACCTGCTGATTTTCAGTGACCCGGATATTGCCGGGCTGTACGGGCAGGTATTTGATAAATCCTGGGCGGATAATGAAAGTGCACCTGACTTCAGTAAATCAACCCTTGCCACGCAGGCTTTTCATTTCCCGGCCAAAAACCCCACGATGGATTTTGCCTTCTCCCCGCATTCGGAGGATTTTGCAAAAAGCTATCTGGATGCCATTACAACAAGGATAATCAGCGAAAAGAGCAGCGTGCTGTTTGCGGTCATGGATACCGGGGATAACGGCACAGGCCCCATATTTCCCGCACTCCGCGGTCTGCATACCAATCAGGCTATTTTCAGTTATGGCATTTCTGATAACCCCGGCGGTATAACGTTGTACAAACCCGGCTCCAAGACTGGGGTTATAGTAACCGGGAAACCCATCAGCGCGCAATTACCGCCCCCATTTAACCAAGAGGCGTCTGTAGGAATCGGCCACCAGGTCCATCATAAATTCGTGGTTTGCGGTTTTAATACAGCCAATGCAGAAGTATTCTGCGGGTCATCCAACCTCGCCCTGGGTGGCGAGCAGGAAAACGGGGATAATCTGATTTCCATCCGCGACCAGGATGTCGCTACAGTGTTCGCACTGGAAGCGCTGGCCCTGGTGGATCATTTTCATTTCCGGGATGCCAACCAGGTCATCAAAAAGACAACTGCAAAAGCACCAAAAATTGTTCAAAAGCCAGTATTTCTTTACCATACCAATAAATGGGCGCTGAGTTATTACGATACTAATGATTTTCATTATACTGACAGGATGCTGTTCAGATAAGAATTATTTATGATTACGACCGCAAAAAAACATCCCAACAAAGCCTTCATCATTTTCACCCTGATCGCATGTGCTGCTTTATCCGCAGTTCTGATCCTTGCACTTAAACCTTCTGAACGTACCATTCCAAATATTGTTACAATCGCTGGCACAGTGCTGACTGTTGGAGGACTACTTTTTGCTATCCGTGAACAGGCAACGATAAAGGCAACGTCGGAAGCTATCAAGCAAAATACAGCAACATTAAGAGACCAGGTTGTCAGCAAGTCGCTGGAAGCAAATTTTACCAAATGTGTTAACTTAACACGGCATATCAGTGACTATATAAATCGTCCGACCTTCGATGCAGTGTATCTCAGGCTTGGTGATTTAAAGGAATGCCTGATAGAATGCAAGAAAATCGTCAGATTAAATGCGGATAGCAGACCGGAGACATCTGCAGGGATGATCAGGAGAATTGATACGTGTATTGTTAAAATCTCCGCCTACTGTACGTTGATTCTCACCGCAGGTTACCAGAGAGCGCCAGAACTTGATCTTACCAGGTTTGTAAGAGACATTACATCTATTAATACATTTATTGATGAAATCCGCGAAAGCCAGACTAATTTTGTACTTTAAACTATAATACATGGCTGAAAATATACTGATATATGCAGGGCCGCTGGTAGAAGCGACGGACAAAAATGAAGTGCAATGGTACCTCATTGAAAATACAACCTGCCTGACGGTTTATTTTAATGACAACCATTTTATCCTGTGCAGGTATACTTTTGAAGACTCGCAAAAAAGTGTTATATCTTTTAATTACCTTGACACAGAGAACCTGGATACTGAAGACACTTTTTTTCAATGGGGAGAGGAAACCGCAGAATACAAACAACTGGATGATTTGTACAACGCAGCCCATGCTAAATCCCTTGTTTCCCCCCAGTTTGAACTGGAAGTTGACTGACCCAATCAAAAAAACTTGAAAGATTTTAACTTTGAAGAGGATTTAAAAAAAGAACTGTCGGAAGGGTTCAGTGCATTTCATGTAAAGCTCCCGTACAGGAAAAATATCCATAATTTTTTAGTTGATTACCTGACCATTTCAAAAAAACTGGTGCCCCTTGTGAAACGGGGGGTGCATTACAATCCTGATTTTCTAATAGAACTGGATACCCATCCTAGGAAAAAGGAAATAATATTGCTGGAGCGGTTTTTTTCTACCTGTCAAAATGTAAATTTTTTTCAGAGCAAACGGCTGTTTCAATCCGGTTTCCATGATCACCTGGTGTATGAATGGAACATCTTTCATTTTCATTTATCCTTGGAAAAAGAGCATAAAAGCCGGTTTGTCAAACAGGTAAAGCAATTGTTATTTGTATTTGTTTCTGACAAAAAAAGCCATTTTTATGGGTACTGATAACCATACGGAAGGAACCTTTGGCGATACCAAATGGATAGAAATTCTACATACACATTTCCCGGATACGATAGCCGCGTACATGGATGAAAAAATAATTAAGATTTATCCAGAGGTAACGGCAGTTGAAAGGCAAACTGCATGGGATAATGGCTTCTCTTTAGGAATGACGGATATTAAGGGGACTATATACCATAATCCCGGCATCGGGCGAATGATGAGCAGGCATAGTTTGCTGGTAGTAAAACAGGCAGACGAAATCTTCCGCTGGCTGCATTATGTAACTGATCAATTTAAGACACATTATGGTGCAATATGTCATTTCTTTCATGTTAACGAACATTCAGCATCGTTCAAATTGCGGTTCGGTTCCCGGACTTTCGAAATTGAAGAAATCACCACCCGGCAGGTAGCGCTTACTTATCCGGGTATTATTGATGAAAACATCTTACCATGAAAGAAAAGAAACAAAAAACAGCTGGTGATCAACCTGCATCTTATCCTCAATCATCTGAGGCTGAAATGGACTCTGTTGCGATTTTGCTGTACCTAGTTGACAAAAAATATATCAAAGCTTCTATCCGGGAAATGGATAAAACCCCCAATATTGATGGTTATATTGAAATTACAGATGCCTCGGGAATGCCGGCAGGTAAAATCGAAGTGCAGGTGAAGACGCTTGCTGCCTCAAACCTGAAGTTCCCCAAATATCAAACCACCAAGAAATTTTTTGCCTATTGCAAAATAAGCGTGCTCCCTGTTTTTATGATAGTGGTTGACCGGAAAAACCATAAAGCCTACTGGAGATTTATGGATGTAAATGATTTATCAGCCATTGCGGGTAAAAAAGAAACTAAATCCTTTTCAATCGTTATTCCCCCTGAAAATTGTATTGATGGCAAAAGCAATGCATATATTAACGCCTGGACTGCTATATGCAATTTGTACCGATATAAATTATCTGATTTTGATGATATCAAATCGGATAATGAAAAACTCAGGGAGGAAGTCAGGTTGCTAGAAAGTAAATTGCGGGAACCCTCTTCTGTATTCAGTGGTTTTTATAAAGAAATTTACCAGTTTCTTGATCATTATAATGATATCCTCGACCGGGAATTTAAAGCAATAAAAGCGATTCGTTATTTTAATTACTGGAAAATTGGCATGGGGATCATTCAATATACTATTTCAAGGGTATCTTTTGTTTTATATCCCGTCGAATACGGTAGCAATAAAGCAATTATCCGTGAAATTAAAATGGATGGAACCTTTGACATGTTAAAAGCTTTCCAAGATGGTGCCCTGGTACTTATTATGAGTAACGACCGGGCGAACATTGCGGAAACACCACGCAGGTATGCTTACCAGTTGATCAAACCGGAAGTTTTCCGGATTATCGGGAAACATAAATTCAGCATTCCCGATTTGTTCATGGCCAATGAATTTATAATCAGTTTTATTGACAGCTTTTACTTCCTGCTTGGCTTGGAAAAGTACCAAGACCGGTACGAACTTTCAAAGGTAAAGCATTATCTTTTCAGAATCCTTCCCCTCATAATAGAAGCAGAACATTCGTTTGCCCAGGGAATTACAGCATACAACCATGACCTTGATAATTATATGAGACCTGCTGCAGCGGATTATATACAAAGAAAAGCAATCATTGCACAGAACAAAATCGACCAGGGGTACGTACCCGCTATTAAAATCTCCATCACCTCCGTTTACTATAATATAAACCTCGTGAACTATTATATGAACCTGCTGGAAGCGGGTGGATATTCCTCTGCCGCACGCTGCTACCGCGTTGCCACCCGTGAAATGACGGCACAGGCATCTGGCAATTGGGATAAAGCGGTTATATCCGGCAATCTTCGCATTTTCTTTTCACAATTCCACCGCTTATACCAGCATGTTATCTCCAACCATTTTTCCGCCCTTCACCAAGAACTTGATTTTTTTGGTGAAAGTGATTTGGTGGTATATACCTTACTGCTTAACAACCCCGACGGCAGCCCTATTTCTAAACCTTACCTGGAGTATTACAGATTAAAATCCGATTATCCTGTAGCGAAAAGGATATTGTATTTTGAAGCTAAGGACGAACATTGCCCGGTCAACAGAAAGAAATTTTTGATGGATGAAGATTATGACTGTGTTGTTGACAACATTCCTTTTGTAACTCTTTCAATGGGAGCAGATAAACTTGATTTTCTTTTTGACAAATCTCCCACCTATTTTAAAATAAACGAATTGCTCGTAAGCAAACTGGAAGTTTTTTTCAGGGAAAAAGAAAAGCTGGATGGATAAATAATTTACTCCAGTTGTTTCTTTAAATCTGTATTACTCGGCAGCGCATTTTTATATTCTTTGGGAAAGATCGTTTTTTTGCTTTTCCGGCAAGGTGAATTTCAGCCTGCTTTATTTTCCTGCTTGCATGATATATACTGATGGTTTGATTTTCTTCAGCAGTTTTAATGATACGGTCATAATAGTTGACGTACATCTGCATTTGGCCCATGTCCTCGTGACTGAACTTTGTCGATTTTCAAATCAATTAAGCGAAGACTATAACGGCAGCCAACAGGTGTTTTGGCAATCTGTAATATTAAATTCCATGCTTTGCTATGTTTTACTGCAAGTTAAGAATGATTGCTGATCAGCAGAATTATTTGATACCCTCTATTAAATTATACTTTTTAAAGGCCGCATTTCAGATTTTGAAAATGTCTGGCAAATTGCTGATGAAATATTATTTGAAACAAAAGAATATTCAGACTCTGCTGATGCAAAGCAGGAGTTTGAATTTTACGAACCTCATTATCCTAACCAGTTTGTTGCATTGTTGAGTGGGAGGATAGCGGAATCACAGGCCAGGAAATTTTTGATTCTCCAGTAGTGTTATTTAATTGATGGATTTGCTCAGGTTATTGGCATGTATTGTGATATTGTTTCGTAAACTATATAATGGAAGAAAGTTTTGAAATTGAATTTGCTTTTGATGGCGTCGTTTATAAGGGCACAGTGGAAGCCCTTCATTCAGCAGATAACAGATATTTCTCTTTCCTTTACTTTCAATCAGATACCCCAAATACAATTCACAAAATTGAAATTGAAATGGAAGCTATAGAAGACTACGATAATTTTGCTGTGTGGTTGCAGCGGGAAAACTATCCGGAATTCAATAAAAACATAAGTGATGATTTTACATCTGTCATTGGGGAAAAGATTGAAAACTATCTTGAATAAATAATTTTTTACTCAGTAGGAGATTAATCTAATTTGCTTGAAAATCCAATTCTTGATTAACTGAGTCTGATAATCAGAATGATTTAGTTTGAGTTGCACGTTTAAAATTTAATCTTTTTACAGAACTAATAGATGCAAAATATCAAGGCGGTTTTTACACTTCGATTAAACAATAATATAAAATCTTTTATTTATCTAAATTCATTACAACAAATAGCTCAAAGATGTGGTTTAATAAATAGATAGATAAAATCCAAAACCTCATTTACGGTTAACTTTTCAGAATCGACTATTAGGTCGCATTGAGGCTTTAATAAGTCAATTTCAGATTCTACAACATGATTATCTTTTTGCAGAAACTCATCGAAGCCAACAGGTACTATATTTTCCGGCTGCCTGTTGAGGTACCTTTCGTATCTTATTGCAGGTGAAGCATCGATAAAAATGAATAAAACTTTCTTATTTATTTTTTTTATGGATTCCAAAATATCTACATGACGTATTCCTTCAAGAATTACTATATTGGATTTAGTAGTCACATTCTTAAGTACATTACTAAGAAAAGTTTGAGAATTTTCTTTAATAAACTTATTGCCCAAATTTTGAAGAGAGGTTCTATCTATTGGCAAATTATTGAGTTTGCTATATGCAACAAGATAACTGCCGAATGAAGTATATGGAATACCTGTTTTTTCATGCAATGCTCTAGCTATGCTGGATTTTCCTACTGAAATCTTTCCAATTATTCCTATTGTCAGATCATACATTGTTAATTATTTTTATTACTCAAATAGTGTGTTCTTTAAACCTAACTTTATAACAGACCAGCCGGTCTTGTCCTTTTTACCTACTTCAATTGGAGCTAACGTTTTTAAATGGGAAATTTCCATTAATGTCAAATATTTTGCGCCAGATTTATTTTTAAGAAATTCTGGATCAATGTCCCAGCCAATTTGATTGCCATATTTCTCATTTAAAATTGAAATTTTGTCTGAAGAAAGATTTCTAAAATATTTAATATTTTTTGCAGTGAATATAGCGTCAACGTTACCTCCAGATTTTTTTATTAATACAATATCATTTGAATTAATTTTATTGTAAGGTGAAACATGGTTAACTGAAAACCTGGATTCCATAGTTTTCTTTTTTGCAATAATCAAGCTTAAAAACGGTTCGTTAAAAATTGCAAGATGTATATTTATTTTATTTTCGTGAATAGCGTTGTAAATTAACCGGGACCAATACATATCCTTTTTTAATGAATCAAGTAAATCATTAATTAATTTGTCTTTCCATTTCATAATAAATCCATTCTAGATATTCTTTGTATTCTGAATTTTCTATTTTGATAACAACTGCAATAAAATCGGTAACTAGATTTTCGTTTTCGGTAATGTTCGTTCCAGAGAGAACAGAATCCAAACAAGATAGAAAAACAAAAGGATCATTGACTTTAAAGATTCTGTTTCCCGAGGTCCATAAATTAGCCTCGTTTCTTCTTTCATCCCTATTGCTAACTGTCGGCAAGATATCTCCTTTTACAATTGATTCTATAATTAAAGGAATAGAATTTGGGTTAACCGAAGCAGAATTATGATTTGTTTTTATCCTTAATCTTATTGAATTAAATTCTCTCTCAACCCATTCGCTATTTATAGATTCATGATTTGGTCGTGGAAGATCTGTATTTCCGATTTTTCTAAATATAGCCAAATCTCCTTTTCGCCAAAAAGGCATCACATCTTGAATTCCATTAGCTCTTAAGGCATTAAACTCAAAGAAAGGCATCGCGTATTCAAGCTGCTCCGGTTCTAGTATTTCCAAACACAGACCAAGAGTTTGACAAAAAGTAAACCATTCTAATCTTTCTTCTAAAATATTTGGCCTTGTATTAATGGGGGGCAAACTAATTGCAACCATTCCGTTTAGACAAATACTTTTAGCCGCTACCCACATGAATTGTTTAAAATGTGGTGTATACCATGGTGGATCCATTACTACACAAAAATGTTCAGCGATAATTTCAGGATTTATTCTGAATAAGTCTGCTTCGATTATTCTAAATTTATTACTCCCGTTATGTATTTTATTTAATCCAGTTATGATAGGTTTATTACGTTCAATAAGGCTAGTTACATAAGGAATATCTTTTTGAATTGCTGTTGCGAATAAAGTTGGCATACCTAAAAATAAAAGTTTGTCTTTAGGAAGTAAAAACGTTTGGATTTTATTTAGCAATCTATTCAAACTAGCTGTAGAATTTCTCCATTCAAAATCTAAGGGGTGGGGCGTTTTCAAAAAGTCAAAATAGCCCATATACTTTTGCAAATAAAGTTTTGACTCTGGTGGAAAAAGTTGCAATTTGTCATCATCTACTTTTATTTGTTTGACCACCCACATATCATTAACATAAGTAATTAAATCTTCGTCACCAAGCTCCCTCAAAATATCGGTTAGATAATTTGGGTAAAGACCTTTTGTATTTTTGCTTATGTATTCAAAAGTCCGGGGTTGCTGGCAGATGCGTAAAACAGATTTTCTTAAATATGCTTTGTTCATTGGAAAAGGCTTGGGTTACATGAAAAATTTAGGGCTCATAAATATTTGTTATTGGTAAATTTCTCTCTTCTTCTGAAAATCTTTTTTTCATTTCTCTTTTCCAAATCACAATAGCTTTTTCCTGACCTGATAGAAGTTCAGCTTTATTTATATCATTCCTTGATTTTGTTGGTTCAAATTCAAAAATTTTTAATGGTACAATCCTTAGCAGAAATTTTTCATCAACAGATTGTATGTGGTCCATAAACAAGGGTACTGACTTTTCAAAATTTGTTTCCGGTGGGGCTGTTAGCGTAATATAAGCGTACAAATCGATTTTTATACTACGAAGGCGTTTGAATAAGTCAAATTGGTTATAAAATAATTTTGGATCCGCCTTTGTGTTTATTGAAAATGATGTTTCATCAATTCCCTTAAAACAACAAACTCTTGCGTACATTTTATATGAAGTAATTAAATCAATTTGATCTGTAGAAAGGTAACGCCAAAAATAATCATTACTTAAATTATCGTCTGACCAAAGAAGTATTTTATCCTGAAGATTTTTTTCAATAATAGCTTCCATCATCCAGGGAATCCATTCCGGTGTCAGGTCAGGCTGACCACCCGATAAATCAATTAATGAAGGAGGGTTGGGTTCTTTTAAATATAAATCAAGTAAATCATTACTTGTTAGATAACTTGAAAACCTGCTATCTCCATTCAACAGTTTAAAATCTACATAACAATACCAGCATCGCCAGTTGCATACGGAATTCTGAAATACTTGTGCCCTCAGTTCATCTGTTTGCTTTATACCCAAATATTTCGCCGCAGGAATAATAGGTAGAGGATTTATTGGCCAATCTTCTGAAGGATGTAATTTAAAATGCCTTATTCTCCCAAATCCGTCACAATTTGGTTGTTCCCTCAAATCTTTCTCTTGCTCTGAGCCCTTGAAGTTTGTTATTGATAGCGATTTTTCGCTGAGGTTAATTCCCTTTTGTCTATATTTTGATGAAATTTCTTCAGTGTTTATTATGTTCATAAGATAATTTTTTTGCAATTTCTTCATCAACCGGATCGGCACTTAATTTTGGGACCCTTTCAGTAATATATTTCATTACTAAATCGGTGCAAAAGTTAAGCTCTTGTTCTGTCAAGGGCTTTTCCATTTTGATGTTGTGCCAGGCTTCCAGGCACTGTCTGCAGCAGGTAGCTGTTGCATGCTGTGCATAATTGACTATCTCCTCTTTTCCCATTGGAGTTTGTCGTCCATCCATAAAATTATTATACTTTCCAATCCTGGATTTCAAAAGCCGTAGTGCTTTTTCACGAGTTTTAGTTTTGCCTTGTAAGTATGTTGCGTGTAATGCTTCCACCTGAATTTGGTTATGCCAGAATACATGTCTAATAATTTCTGTTCTTAGTTGTTCAAATACAAAGTCTGAATCATTAATATCATTCTTGTGAATCCGTTCCCAATCAATTAAATCGGTGCCGCATTCCTTACAAACTCTTTGTTCCCCATATTTTCTTAAACTCGTTTTCTTTTTACTGTAGCAATGGTATCCTTCATCGCATTTAGTTGCACCACATGTTACATCATCAATCTTTAATTCCGATACTTTAATTTCGTCTGGGACTACCCGTGTAAATTTTTTTCTCTTTTGCATATTAGCTTATTCAATTTAAGGCTGATACAAGTAAGTTTTTATCAATTGTATTAAGATTTTCAATTGAGACCCTTTCATTCAATACTTTTTTGGCAATATAAAATGGATCCGGATCTATTATCTGTAAACTATTAGCAGAACCCCACCAATTCTTTTCGTTCATCTGTAATCTAAAGGCTAAATAATTTGCAATAAAATCAACCCTGATTTTTGTTTGTTTTGAAATTGCAATTGCTGCTTTTTTAAGTTGGTCTAATTTATAATTCGCATTTTCTAATGATTTATGGACTATTTCTTCAGCTTTATGATTAAAAATGAATTGGTCAGCAAAAGCATTAGCCTCCTTTTCTTCAATTGAGTTATTATTCGAATACGGATTAAGTTCTTCGATTTCTATTACTGATGTATTTGATTGTTCCAAATGAACGAATACATGATAGAGTTCATGGAGCAAATCAAATATCCATCGGGCGTGTGCCTGGGTTCTTTGTTTTAAGACTATGACATGCTTCCCTTCAATATTCCACGAGGCTCCGTGAAAAACGCCCTGATCATTTAAAGGAATTATACAGATACCCAAGTCCCAAGAATAATTGATTAAATTTTCTAAATCAAGTTGCTGATACTTTTTATAAAATGTCGTTTTGAATTCTTCTAAATCGCCTGGATAATCAATTGAAGGTTTTGTAATATTGATATTGTTGACAATATTTGCAAGATAAAATGCATAATGGGAATAGGCTTTTATTTGGTTTATATTTCCTTTTGAAGGGGTTTTAAAATATGCGATCTGTGCAGGACTCTCATTAAATGATAAATGTTCGTTTTCTAAAATCTCCGTGCCTGTCCATCCAAAAATCCTATTCAAATGAAAAGTTATTTCATTGATCAATAGTTCCGGTAATCCATCTTTTCTTTGACCAACCTGACTTTGAATTTCCAAAGGCAGGATTTTGTTGATTATAGAAGTTCCTAAGCCTAATTTGTTCAGCTTTTTAAGAATTTCATTGAAAGTCGAAATAGGTTTTAAAGTTTCTTGCAATGTTTCTTGTGCAACTAAATCTTTTAAAGAGTAACCCATTGCAGCTAAAATTTTTCTTAAGGTGCCAAAACTTACATCTGTATGTCCTTTTTCAATTCGTGAAATGGTTTGTGGAGTAACTCCAGAAATGAAAGCAAGATCGCCGCTTTTAATATTCTTTTTTTCACGAAGTGCTTTAAGCCTCAACCCTGTTAACTTATGATTCTCTCCTGCCAACCTAACCATTTCCTTTGCAAAATCCTTATCACTTAGCACACGTATCCTATCCCATGGAACTATAATATCTTCAGGAGTGGCTCTAATAGAAATTTCATAATCTGAAAATGAAATCGTCCCAGGTTCAATTTTCTCAGATTCTTGCGGCAAAAAAGTATTTATAGAAATATCAACTTTATCATTATTAGCAAAGGTTATTGATATTAAACGGTCATCAATTTTTGCGTTAATAATTTTCTGATATTCTATGTAATCCCACTTATTCATAATTTTTTATTGATGTTTTTTTGGATTTATTCTATCATATTCTTCGCATAAAAGGTCATATTTTTCTATAACCAAATCCAATTCTTCTTTATTTAGAGGCTTTCCTGATAATAATAAAAGTGTTGGCAGAGCAACCCGTGTAATCGACCGATCTTTCCTATGTAAATGGATGTGTGGAGGAGGGTGGTCTCCAACATAAATTTTTATCTTTATCTTATTGTTGCCATAATTCATCTATAATGTCATTAAGAACAAAAATATTCATTTATATTAATTAATCAAAATAAAATTAACATGTATGTTAATTTTATTTAGTAATTAATACGGCAGTGGCTAGACTTAAGTGATCATATAGATTTATCTTTTTGAATAAAATGGCTTTTTAAACCAGTTTTTTGTTTCAAAAAATAATTCATTTTCAGAGGCCGGTTGTGTTTTCTCAGGTTGGGAACTATCTTTTTGAACATTGTTTAAAAGTTTATCTTCTGTATTGATGAACGGATCGTACCAGTCTGCTTTTTTTCTCGCCCATTCCAACCAGCGGATAAATTTTTCATCGTGCTGGTTATTTTCGATGGCGTATTTTTCCCTTTCATCAATATAGTTGCGCAGGTCCTTTGCTTTTTTCCAGCGAACGGATTGGCCCAGCATATTTTTAAAATCTGCCAGTTCTTTTTCCATCTTCGCTTTGATGGCCTGTAATTTTTTTTCTTTGCGTTCGCGAATCTCCGCCTGCTTATCCCGCCAAATCCTTTCATCTGCAATCCTGCCGCCTTCCAGTTCGAGTTTTGCCATGATTGCGGGCAACTGTTGTTCAATCGATTGTGTTCCGTCTTTCCATTCCTTATCGCTGTAATTTATCCTTGCCCGGAAACAAACATGCCCGGTTGGAACGAGTTCAGTGCTTGGGTAGCTGTGTGTATTGACCGGTATTCTTTTTAATTTATCGCGGAAGGAAATTTCAATTTCCACATCAAATATGACTGCGAATGTTTGTGCGTTGCGAGTCATGATATCATGTCCTCTTGTCTCTAATGCTTTTATAACAGCGTCCATAAAACATAAAGCGCGTATGATATTTTCAGGCAACACACAAATATCAAGTCCTCCTCTCGAACTAGTGAGCATTTCTCCATGACGATAGGAACGACCTTCTTTACCATGCATGATATTTTTGGAAACGATTACTAATTCATCCGGGTTGGTTAGTTTTTCAAAAATGCGCACAATGTGGTTTGCTCTGAATTCTTCAGTTAGTTCTTTCAATGCTTCCTTGTCAGAATCATCTTTTTCCTTTCTAAGTTCAAGCCGTACTTCATCATCCCCGGAATACCTTCCAGAAAGTTTTATCGGCGCAACTCTGTTGATTGGAAGCCTTGCCCAGTGCCCATTATTGGGAACAGGTATCATCATACGCTTACACATTTTTCGCAGTCCCACATCTGAAATTTGATATTTCTTTGCAAGCAATTGCAAAGGTGTTGCCCATACCATGTTATGTAAATCCTTTCTGGTTAATTTTTCTATACCCATTTTAATGAATCTTACTTTATGTTTTTAATAAAAAAATATTCCGGTGAAATAAATGTTGGACGTTTTCCCGATTCATTCCATGTACGCCACTGTTCCGCCGTTTTAAATTTCATTTTTGCAGCGTACACTTTTGTTTGTTCCATTGGAAGATAGCCTGGCAATAATTTAGCAGGAATATTTTGCCAGATGCCTGCTTTGCGGCGCAAGTAATCCAAAAATGAAATATTTCTATACCTGCAGGTTTGCGCAATAGTTAACATGCTTAAATATTCTTTCAAGCCATTTTCATTTACCTGACCGTTTACATTTCTCCTGTGAAGTGCAAATGCTTTTACTGCTGCTTCCGCATTGTTGTTGTTCCATGGAATGCCGTCATGATATAAAAAAGTCCATAGTTCTTCCCAATGCCTTTTTAAACGTTTAGCTGCTTTTGAAGCAAGCTCTGTTTTATATTTTATGTCAACATACTCTTTGTAAAACCGGTTAGTTTCTTTGATATGTTTTTTCAGGTTTAATTTTTTCAATCCATATTTATCGATTGTTAAAATAATTTTCTTTAAGAGCTGTCCAAAGGCCACTACCATTTTTTTATATTCTTCATCAAACGGGTTCTTATATAATTCATCATTCAAATCACGGATAAGGTGAACCAAACATTTTTGTCTTTTAACAGGGAGTGATTCATAGCCTGCATAAAAATCAGTAATAATAATTCCTTTATAATCTTTCAGCCATTCATGTAAAAAATCTGCTTCTCGGTTTAAGGTCAGGTGGTAGAATACCGTATGTTGTGTTGCAAAAGCCCATACATAACCGCGGTCTGTTCCTTTTGACAAACGCACCGTTGTTTCATCAATATGAATGACAGGGCTGTTTAATATTATCTTCCAGCAATAATCAACTTCCGGTTTGAATTTTTGCCACCACATATAATTTCGGTCATTAAAATATGTTGGGTTAACCCATATTCCAAATTGCTCTTGCACCAACCTGCTTATCAAAGCAAAGCTTACTTTATAACTGACATACATATTGATTGCCCATGCAATTAAATTATCGCCATAGTAGAGCATCCTGAGGGTGCTGTCATTATACTTCATCCTGCACTTTGCACATTTGCCTTTGCCGCTATGATATTCTATAATCCACTGTTTAATGCCTTTGGATGTAAACTTTATATCTGTTTGAATAAATGTTCTTTGCTTTACGGCATGGTATAGTTTGCGGTGGCCACAATGGGGACAATTTTTTAATGGTGGGATCTGAATAACCTGATTTATTTTTTTTGGTTGCCAGACATGCTGTCCACGCCCAAAATGTTTTGGTTCATTTTTCTTTGTGATAATTTTTTTCTCATTACGCCAATAAATTTTTGAATGCTGGTAATCAAAATAGGCAGCTTTATTGATAGTATTAAAATCTTCTCCGAAACCCTGATTACTCGTAAAATTGTAAGGGCTGTGCCGCTTCATTTTTGAAACCTGCTGCACATTTTCTGCATCATCGTTAGCCAGATGGTCAAACCATTCTTTTACTTTAATGAGCGCTTTGCAATCGTCCAGGTTATAATCAATTAATTTTTGTTTATTATTTTCAGTGTTGGTATGTTCCCAATGTTTTCTCCATTCAATACTTTTTAAACCGTTTGCTTCAGCATCATTCCATTCAAATTTTAAAAAATTTGCAATTTCTTTTAATCCATTGGTATATGTTGGCGGATATACATGCGTTCGAAAAAACGACAACAGGTTTATTAAGTTGGTTTCATCAGGTAAAACAAAAGACCAATTCTTTTCCGCATACTTCAATGCTTTGGTTTCATAGCTGCCATAGTGATAAATAGAAGCTTCAGGATATTTTGCAAATACATCAAACAAGTTTTTAAAGATTTGTTTTTCTTCTTTTTCATTATTTGCCCAAAATGAAAACTGTTCGTCTGCTTTATCATGTTGTTTAATTATTCCGCCAATCAGGTAAATAAAATTCTCATCTGGTAATCCTTCCATATCAAAATAAATTGAAACAGGATTATCTTTTAATTCAGGTTTATGAAGGACATACGTTTTTTGTTCCCGTATCGAGAGCGCTTTTAATTCAAAGGGGAACTTGACAGATTTAGTAATTGTGCGGTTTCTTCTTCGCGGCCGAAAGATGTGAGAAAGCTGCAGGATAGAAAAAATTCCTTTCTTATGAAATGTTGAAAGTATATGCGGAGACATGCCGCCAAGCAAACTAATGCAGTCTCGCTCTTTTAATTTTTTTAAACAACGTTCTCTTAAATGGCATTCATTGCAATGCGGGTTTTTATAAAAAGGAGGAGGCTCCTTCTTATCAATAAAGTTTTTAAAATCAGCCAATAATTTCTTTGCTTTTGTATTCGGCTTTGGTAACTTAATGATTTCCGATTTTGATCCTATGTGAATCCTAATTCTGTCAACGTGATTTGTTGTTCGCGTATCTAAATTGTAAAACCATGCAATAGCAGTTGTTTTATCTTGCAACGTTATTGAACGGAGAGGCAAGTTGACATCAACAATATTTTCATTTACAGTAAAATTGGTATTGTTTATTTGACCGGAGGCCAAAGACCAGGCTTTGTATTGACAATGGGTGAATGCTTTAATGATGTCCCAATCAAATTGCATGCTTTCTTGAAAAAAGTTTTTTTTAAATATCTAAATAAAACACAACAATGAAAAAAACATGTATAATCCCGATAGTTGCGTCCTGATTTTCTTTAGCGCAGCCATTTTATGATTATGCACTGTTCTCAAGGCTATATTTAATTTCAGCGCAATTTCTTTTTCTCTTAATCCTGCTATATAATATAATTCAAAGACTTTTTTCTGCTGAACCGGAAGCTTGTCAATTTCAGCTATAATGAGATTGATATGTGTTGCCTTAATTTCATCATTGTTATTGAATCCATCAAGAACAATTTCATTTACAGACTTTATACCTTCATTATTTTTTTCAACAATTTTTAAATGTTCATTGAAATTAATGGCGGCATTGCGCACTGAAACTTGCAAATAGTTTTTTATACTTTGGAGACTTGGAAATTTTTTATCTGCATTCCAGAGTTTTGTAAACACATCGGCAGTTAAATCCTGTGCATCTTCATTCCCAACAAACCTTTTTGCATAATAGAAAACAGAGGGAAATAGTTTTTTGTAGATTATTGTAAAAGCATTTACATCCTTTTGATTAAAAGCAACTACTATATCATTCCCTGAATTATCAGCAATTAAATTTTCATTGCGAATTGCAATTAATTTTTTTTCTCCAACTCCTGAAACAATATCATTCATAAAAACCGCTTAATAAAAAGGTGAAGCGATTTTCATATTTCTGATGCAATGCCAGGTCTGTAAAAAAATACCTGCGATAAAAAATTAGCGCGGAACTCAACTTACCGTTACTAGGTACCTAGGAGAACCTGACCACGAATAAGTGAGCCCGCGCCAAAACGCGAGCCCTTTACTTATTATCCCGTGGTCACCAAAATTCCTAGGTTTTAGTAACGAGACTCAAAGCAAATTGCTTCAATTAGTTTATTGAAGAATCGCAAAGTAAATTATAAAGTCGAAAGACTTTCTGTATAAAGTTATTAATATTTTTTGACTGGCGTATAATCGTATGCCAGTTTATTTTTTAATTTCTTAGAGCTTGCTTTCATTGGAAAACAAGCAACAAATACAGGTAAAATTTGGATTGGCGCTCAGGAAAGCGCTAAAATTAAAGAAATTAGGTTTAAGACAATTTGCTTTGGAAGCTGACATGGAATATTCACATGTCCAGAGAATTGCTGCCGGAAAAGTGAATCTTGAATTAACAACTATTATTACAATAGCCAAAGGGCTAAAAATGACCCCCGCTGAATTGTTTTCATTGTACTGAATGAAATAATTAATTAGAAAAAATTTCATAGCACAAATTCGAGATAGCCTGTGTCTAAATTCATAATCATAAAAGCAGGAAAAAATGAGTTTCATTTTTTCCTTGGTACATTTTTTACTTTTATTAAATCCCGACCAATTTGTCTTTCCACTGGTGTATTTTCGTTACGAATTTGAACATCCTGTTGCTGTCTTCTGTTGTAACCTTTTATCCATTCCACGCCAATATCAACCAAACCTCCTGCGAGCAAAAATAATGTAAGCCAAAAAACAAGCCTGCTGTATGTCCTGTAATAGTCCATGATATTAAGCTTAGGAAAGAAATGAAAATGAAATTCTCTTTTAATTATTTTTGGTTGTGCTTCAATAGCATTTGTAATTTTAAAAATCCCGTTTTCAATAGTTTTATTAACTGGTGAAAGGTTTACTTCAGGAGCATTTACTTTTATTGCTGATAATTTATTATCGAAATTTTTAAGTAAGTCTATTGCATCCTCGCTCGTTTTTTTACCGCTTTTAACTTCTTCGGTCAGTTGCTTAATGTCATCCAGCATTTCTTGCAGCACTGGTTCAATCAATTCTTCGTTCATAATTTTTGTTTTTGATTTTAATGTCTGATTTTTTGTCTTTGTCCTTTATTTTGTCTGAGTTCATAAGGAACCTGGTTAAATTCCATTTCAGGTTTCATAACTTCTTTAAGGATCTTGTTCAGCGTATGTAAACATTTTTTTACATGCCCTTTATTATTATCATTCCAAGGCTTAGGACTTAACGATCTTTTTTCCTGTCTGATTATTATTATTTTTTGTTCCGCTTTGATGGATGGCACTAAATACTGTTGTTGCAATTGCTTTTCAATATTCATCAGTGAATAACCTACTTCACTTCCTTTGGTATAAACCTGTTGCTTATCACGAAAAGCAATGCCTCGTCCTTTGATAATTTCATAGCCGAGTTTTTTCATTCTGTCTTCAAACTCTGAATAGCTTTTTGATTTCCGGATTGAAAGCGTGATATGCTCTTTTAATTTTTCCTTTCTTATATCCTGCCGCTCCATCAACCGCTGTTCTTTTGATAAAAATTTTCTTGGACTAAGCACCTGTTTTAACCCATACTTCAGTTCCATTGACCTGCAATATTTTGCCATCTTTTGAAAATTGTTGCTGTCAGAAACTGTTCTTCCATCCAGGCCAACCCGGTTGGCTACAATATGTATGTGCTGATGGTTAGTGTCCTTGTGGAGAATAGATAAATACTGGTTCTTATCGAACCCCAATTGCATTGCACAATCTTCAACCATCTCCATCATTTGTCCTTTGTTCAAAATATCTTCTGGTGCAAGGCTCAAAGAAATATGCATAACAGGTTTGGATAGTTTCATATTAAGCTCACGCACTTCTTTAAACTGGTTGATTAATTCACTGGCATTCCCGCAGCACAAATGATAGCTTAAAATTTCCGCACGGTTTTTCATAACCAGTTCTTCTTCCTCATCCTGGATTTTATCGTTCAGGCAATAGTTTATACAGCCCCTAAAGGAACTTCCCATCCTGATTTTTCCAATCATTTGAAAAAGCTTTTTACCTGTTCAACAACTGCTTTTATTTCGGTTGCAAGTGCCGAAAGTTTTGCCCTCTCGAGTGCATCAAAAGGTTCATCTTTATTCTTTTTTTTGGCCACCTGGTTGAGGTTTGCATTGAGATAATTTAGCAGAGCCGTGATGCCTAAAGCTTCTCTGGGAATCCTTTTTATTTTTATGTCAATCCGTCGCTGTAGTCCAAGCCTGCGCAAAAATTCTGATGGCGTTAATTTTACTTTTTTTGCGTTGCTGATGATGGCCGTCTTCTCAATCAGCGTACATTTAACGCCGATATACTTGTCCATCTTTTGAACCTTCCTCGGTCTGCCACTTTTATTTTTTTGCTGCTTTTTATTTTCATTCATCACTGTTTCCATACATCACATAATTTCAGATTCAAACAATTTTTTTGAAGTCTTACAAGACTTCCAGAATGCGCAAGCATGAGGGAAGCCAGCCGTTTCGGTGCAACCGAAACATAGCTGGCTACTATAATTTCAAAGTCTCCGGCTTATGTTACGGCTTTGCTTTATTTCTTCTTCTCTCGATGCAATCAGGTATTCATTCAAGTCTTTGCACTTGCTATATTTTATACTTTCATCATGATATTTTTCAGACCATGAAAGGGCCAGCTTTGTATTTTTTATTCCGCTGGTATCACGGTCTAAATAGAGATGAATATCATTATGCTTTTCCATCAAATCCCTGCTTCTTTCAAAAAAGGACACGGAATTAAGGATTAAAAAGTTGCTCTGTATTTTTGGCAGTGGAAGCAATAATTTTTTTACACCAAGCTGTATAGATTGAAAAGAAAGGAAGTCAAAAAATCCTTCAAATACATGCAGACTTTTATCACTGTTTTTTATGAGTGTAATATCTTTTGGGCTGCTGCTTCCTTTAAAATAATTGCTGCGTAATTCATATCCGCCCCCATCATTTTTAAAACCAATGGCTGTATGTTTTTTGTTGTATAATTCAAAGTCAACTTCACTGCAAAAACGGTTTGCAACAGTAAGCGCAATGTTTCTTTCATGAAGATATTTTCTGAGAGACGGATCAGAAATTATCCTGCTGTCAGTAACCATTATTTTTCCATCATCACCTGAAACTTTTTTCTTTTCACCTGCTACATGCGGATGAAAAGAAATACTGATATTATTTTTATCACTTAATTTTTCAAGCAATTCTTTTACGCTGCACTTGTAAAAGAGTTTTCCAAATTCAATTAAATCACCTCCTTTTCCGAGGCCATGATCATACCATACATTCATTCTTCTGTTCACTTTAAACGATGGTTCTTTTTCATTTCTTAATGGAGATAAATACCAGTAATCATTGTTCCTGATTTTAGATGGTTCATGTCCAATGCTTGCGAGATAATCAACCAGGTCAATCTCTCTTGCCTGTTTACATAAGATCTGATTGTTACTCATGATTTTGCTTTTAGAGGGTTTACTTTAGACTGGTGAATCAACTCTTCCACATCTTTCCAGTGGAAGTACCTGCGGGATTGAATTTTAACTGATTTAATCTTTCCCTGTTTCAGCCATTCATATACCGTGGGCTTTGAAATATGAAAGATTTCGCAAACCTCTTTTGTTTTTAACAGCGGCCGCTCTGAATGGGTATCCCTTACCGGAATTCTCCTGCTGTCAATAACGACTTCCTCCACAATACTTCTCAAATGCCGCCAAAACTCTTTGGGTTCGACCGGCAATAACATCTGCACATTTTCCATACTTTACTTTTTAGGAAAGCAATATGGCGATACCATCAAAGAAAAACCAGTTAAGTATAGATAAACTAAAAAAAATCAGGATTATTTTTCGTGCAGCAGTTTTTGCTGAAGGAGATTTAATATCGGAATTGCTTTATTACAGGAAACTTTATTGAAATAATTTATTGCGTCCTCAAAGCCATTTAATATTTCTGTTCGTTTGCGGATACTTTTCCGGTCCCATTTGCCAAGTACAATTAATTGAAGAACATTATCAATACTTTTTACGGAGACACCATATTGCCTGGATAACAGTAAATAATTTTCTTTGCAAAGTTCCGGTTGGTTTATTCCCATTAACTGGCAATATGCGAATTGAATTAGCATTAATGTCATCACAGAATACTGCTCCTTTTTACATTGCTGGATGCCATCCAATTTTTTGTTAGCATAGTTTTCCATACAATTGTCCAGTTTTGGCAAAAATTCCAGCTGGTAAAGTGGCCAATAGGCCGTCAAAAAAAGAATAATAAAAATTAAGCAGGAAGCAGGCAACATTGAAACCAGTAACGGATAAATTGGCTTCTCATAATCAAAAATAAAAACGATGCAGTTTCCTGTTATGATTAAAAAAAGAAAGTGATTGAAGATCGCATCAATCCAGTAAGCACCACTCAATTTTCTTTTCGTTGCAACAGGACTGTAGGCGCCGAACCGTTCAATATTTGTTTGGTGAAGATGATCAAAAATTTCAGAAACAGAAGATCGCTGAAAAGGAAGTTCAGGTAAAATACCACACAGTTTCATACAACACATTTTAATCAGATTATTACCACCTCATAAAATTATGAATTTTAAAACTTATTATAAAATAACCTTCATTTTTTATCATATTGCCTGCCACATGTGATGTTGCCGCTACTTTATTACCCTTTGTCAATAACATTTTTATCATTGCCAATCGAAATCCTCCCGATGGCCCGGTTATAAACCATATCCTTTGGATTATTCATTTTATTATAATTTTTTGATTTCAAAGCAGGGAACATGAAAAGATATGCCTGATATATCTTCTGCTTTTATGAGGAGGAATATTTAAACAATTTATTTATTCAGAAGATGGCCGTTTGTCAATCCAGTCATAAATTAATTTACGCTTTGCAAATAACCATTTATTATTCTGACGTACATAAGTGTCATAATATCTTATGCCTATTACCATTAACATACGCTTTCCGTTTTCTTTCCAGAAATGATGAGCCAGGCAATATACTTCTCCCGTAGCCGAATCGCCGTTAACTTCTATCGTTGTTTGCCCAATGAAATGCATGGTAATATCGTACTTTTTCAATATTCCAAAACCATTCAGCAAAGAACTTCTTCCTTTAAGAATAGTATCTGGTTTATTGCCGCTCCGGTCAATGCGATAATTTTCTATTGCACCATCTTCTGTAAACAGATTTGCCTGTTCCTGTGCCAGTCGTCTGTCTGCATCATGTCCGTAAGCGTTAATAAGTTGCTGTATATCTTGCTTGTACTTTATCCCCTGTTTAAAAGAAGAATCACTGCTAACTGGTTGCTGGGCAGAAATTGGCAGGTTGGAACCAAACAATAGAATAACTATAAAGAATACATTCAATAAAATATTTTTCACGTTATAATAATTTTATGTTCCCTAAAATTATTTTATAATTAGTATACTTTTGATACCGTATACAAAAGGATACTAAAATGAGTGAAAAAATTGAAAAACAAATGCTTGCTAAAATCGGGTACGTACAGGATACTTTATTTGTAATTGGCGGTAAATGGAAACTGCCGATTATAATTGCAATTTATTACGGCAACAAAAGATTTAAAGACCTTAAAGCGGCAATACCCAACATAACCAGCCACGTATTGTCCAAGGAATTGAAACATCTTGAAGAAAACAGGTTGATAGAAAGAAAAGTGGATGATTTTTCTCCAAAGACAATTGAATATTGTCTGACAAAATACTGTGATACAATTGGAAATGTTTTATCAGGAATGGCAGTTTGGGGAAAACAGCATGGAAAAAAAATCAGAAACAAATGACCCTTCAAGGCTCTTTTTTTCGGTTTCCCTTTGTTAACTAGCATAACAACAGCTGCAAAATAATCAGGCGCCTATCATAAATTTATTATCCGTCAGTTGCCATCCTAATTATTCAACCCTAACGCGTCCATAAACATCAGAATATCCTGCCCGATTTCTTCACAATGAGTTTCTAATGCAAAATGCCCGGTATCATAAAATTTTACAATTGCATTTGGAATATCTTTCTTGAATCCTTCAGCGCCGGCCGATGAAAAATAAGGATCTTTGCTTCCCCAAACTGCTAATAATCCGGGTTGATATTTACGGAAGTAAGCCTGAAATTTCGAGTATAATTTGACATTTGTCCGGTAATCGCGCAGCAAATCCAATTGTATTTCTACATTATCCGGCCGTTGCATCTGGTGATCATCAATATAAATTCCTTCCGGCGCTACCAATGATTGATCCGCCACTCCCTGCCTGTATTGAAAATTTATTCCATCCAGTGTAAAATATTTTCTAAGTGCATCCCTGTTTTCTTTTGTATCATTATCCCAATAAGCTTTTACAAGGCCATTGCTCCAATCCAGCAATCCCTGTTCATATGCATTTCCATTTTGTGAGATAATGCCTGTAATTTTTTCAGGATTAGCCAAAGCCAGTCTTAAGCCAACAGGCGCACCATAATCAAAAATGTATATGGCAAAATGTTTCAGGTGCATGTTATCAATAAAAGCCTGCATTGTTTTGGCAAGATTGTCAAATGTATAAGCATATTTTGCGCGCGCTGGTGCATCTGAAAAACCGAATCCCGGTAAATCAGGTGCGATAACATGATACTTTTTACTTAATAAAGGAATTAAATTCCTGAACATAATTGATGAAGTCGGATAACCATGCATTAATAAAATTACAGGTGCGTCTTTTGATCCGGCCTCACGATAAAATATATTTATATCGCCGGCAACAATAGTTTTGTAATGAATTGCGTAATTTTTCATGGTATCATTTTTTAAATTGCTGGCATTATTAGTTTGGGCTGTTAATAAAAAATTTGTGAGTACAAATCTTATCATCAATGAACTTGTAAAAAACATTTTTTTGACCATAATATAAATGGTTATTAATACTTTTTAAATCTTAAAGCACTTTGTATTTAACTTAATTACGCTGGCCGGAAACAAGTTGCGTTTCCTTTTCTGCTCCCGGTGCTTTAAGTATAAAAGTGCCTGTTACTATTTTATAAATTGTTTGAATTAAAAGATACAAAATAACGGCTGTTGATGTTGCCAGCATAACGCCCGGTACAACCTGAAAAATGACAGCATGCTTATAAGACGCATATCTGAATGCCGCAATTGTAAATGCTACCAGTGGAAAACTAACTGCCCACCAGGTTACACGAAAAGGGCAACAGACAGCTAATAAAAAAATTTTACTTCCTAAAATTAATAGCAGGAAAAAATCAAAATAAAAAAATACCGATGCAATAATATCCTGGAACCCTGTAAGCGATTCGTATCCCGAAAATGCCAGTGCAAAGGGCCCAATAAGAATTAATAAAGTAGGTTGCAGTGCTTCAGGCAGCTGGGGTTGAAAAAATAATCTTGAAATTATAACCGTCATTAAAATAATGCTAAACACCAGCCCTATTCCAAAAAAGACAAGGCAAATTTCATGGATGCCCGGAATGGGTAACCGATATCCAACGATGGGTACATCCAATGTGCCTACAATAGGAATAATCCACGCCGGCACAGCACTGCCAGGTTCCTGCTGATGATCCAGCCATTTACGCAATACGAACCAGGAAAATATAAACATCATGACGGCTCCCGCAGACCATATAATAACTGCCGCGTTTACATTATAAGGCAAAAGTATACCCGGTATCAATAGTAAGGAAATTATAAAAGTTGCAAAAAAACTCACAGATACGGGATGCTGGATTTCCTTTTTAACCAGTTCAGGAAATTTAATCCATTTTATAACATATGCAATCGTCAAACAAACAAATGATACAATGGCAATTCCCCCGACAATATTTTTTATTACAGGCGGGAAACTCCACAATTTTTCTGCCCAGCCCCATGAGAATGCAAGTCCTGTAAGCCCCATGATTGCACCAAAAAAACTTACCGGTAAAAATTCCAGGAAAGACGGTTCATGGGTTGTATCAGTCATATATAATATTTTTTGAAAATTTATTGACCGGCTAGTTTGAAATTGCCTTTTGAATTATCTTATCAAGTATAAAAGGCGCATATGTACTGGCTGCCAGACCGAATCTTTCACCGATATAGGATGCTTCGTTTGAAATTATCCAGGTTTCATTTTGTTCGTTTTCGAATACCAGCAGTTTCAGGGGAAGGTCAAGTGCCACCAACGGATCTTGCATAATAACAGGTCCCCCGGCTGCTGGGTTACCGAATAACAAAAATTCCATGGGCCTGATATCCAGTCCTGCTTTTTCTAATTCTGCCTGTTGATCTATCCGGGCATAAACAGTAGCTCCGGCTGAATGCAGGATCTTCTCCAGACGGTCAGCGGTCTCTCTGACCGGATACCTGCTTTGCACTGATAATACACCTTTGGGGTTCATGTTCCTGTTGTTTAAATGGTCAGTCTCAGGCCTCATTGAAGTTACTGAATTAAGGTTATCCAGCAACACTGTTTCCTTTGTATTGTTATCAATCAGAATGATGTGTTTATAATCCTGCGCCGTTGGATCCACGGCACTTTTTACCAGGCCTGCAGACTGGCCGCCAAATTTTCCGTGGACATCGGCCACAAAATGATTCACTTCGTAGTCATTTGCAAAAGGAACATTCATTGATTTTGAAAATGCAAGCGTATAGCTGTTTCCGGGTATCAAACCAGTAAAAATCTGTTCTATCAAATCAGTCACACCAACGGGCCGGACAGCAAGGCGTCCATGGGAAGCACTTCCATTCAAACTGTTGAGGGTGATTATTTGGGTAGCGGTAGTATCTTGTAAAGGCTTTAAATTTTCCAGGCTTTTTGTATAATCATAAACGGCATTGCCCGCATAGACCAATGCCTGCGGGCTTTGGCCGATTTTTATTGTGCCTGTAACTTTTAACGTTACCAAATCAATTGCCTGCACTTCATCGCCGTATTCCAATCCTATGTACATTAATTTCCCGTCGTCAGATGGCCAAAGGCCATGAGGCAATGCACCGACATCAACGGTGTCTGTTTGGATAAAATCTTTAGTTACATCAAATACCCGCACTTTGTTTTCTGCACCAACTGTCACAAACATCCTTTGCAGTTTGCCTAGGTTGCTAAAAGTAACATGGTTAGTTATACCACCTGTATTAATTTGCTTTACCACCTCCAGTGTAATGGCATTTATTACCACTACTGCACCGATGTCTTTAAGGGTCAGCGCCACCCAATTCCCATCAGGGCTTGTAAAAATATTGGGAGAAAAAGGGCTTGCAATATCTATCCGCTTAATTAGTGTGTAGTCTTTCGTTCTAATGATATCAAGTTCTGGCGTAAAGCTTGAACATACATAAGCGAATTCGCCATCAGGAGAAAACGCAACCATGCCCGGACCGTCGGCCACTGGTATCTTTTTTATTTCTTCCATTTTATCAACATCAATCACACTGATATATCCCTCCCCCCGTACCGATACCCAAACCTGTTTGCTATCGGGAGTAAAAGTGGGTTCGTGCGGTGAACGCCCAACATATACTATCCTGATTATTTTATTATTTTCTGTAGAAATAAAAGTAACCGAATTTGAACCAATAGAAACTACGGCCAATAATTTTTTTTTCGGGCAGTAGCGTAACCCGTGTACGAGTGTTTGCCCTTTATACAGCGGGGTCAGTACATTCGGATACGGGTTGCCCAGCTTTATCTCCCCCAATAATTTATTTTGGGAAGGGTCAATCACGGATACCGTATTGGAAACCTGGTTACCTGTATAAACCCGGTCATTTTTGTATGGACTTTGTGCAAACCCATGCAAGGAAGAAAAAGTAATGGCCGTTAATAACAGTATTTTTATTTTATCCATAATTACTCATTAATGAAAGCAGACATTTGTTCTATTTCTATTTGTTCTTCTGAAATCAATTGTTTCGCGAATGTTGCGACTTTATTGTTGACAGAATATTTTATTAAAACAGCAGCCATATGGATGGCTGCCTGGTGATGCGGGATCATGACCATTGCAAAAGCTTTGTCAATATCATTCAGCCCGGTGTCGGATGGCATGTTTTTCATCATCACCTTCATACTATCGGCCATTTCATCGGAAAAAGACTTATTAATTTTTTGTGTACTGTCATTCAACCGGTTTATTAATATTTTCATCAGTTGTATTTCACTGTTTTGTTCCGCAATTATACTTTTTGCCAATTGCATCATATGATTGTTTTTACCATGGCCTGTTTCATATTTTGCCATTCCGATGGCTCCCTGATGGTGCGGTATCATCTGTGACATAAAATCAATATCAGGCCTGGATGTAACGGGAACAGCGTCCATTTTTATCATCATCGAATCCATCATCAGCAAAAAAATATTTTTTGATGCAGAATTGATCTGATGGTGTGTCTCCATTTTCATTTGCTGTGCAACAGTAAAATGCACAAAAAAACAGATCAGCAGGATGAGTTTCCATCTCATATAGAAGTGCCTGATGTAAGGCATACATGTTATTAAACACGTAATATTTAAGTTCGCAAATTTATTTATGATGATGCAAAACAGTTATCTTGAGTTGCATTATTGAACGAATGAAATTATTATTAAAAATATTATTGTTCCTTCTATTCCCTTTTTTTGCAAGTACACAAATTCAGCACGGGAAATTAAATAAACTGACAGCGGCATTCAAAGCTGCAGCAAATGACACTGTAAAAATAACTGTTCTTGACAGCCTGATGAATTATTATTCAGAAAGTAACTGGGACAGTGCTTTATTTTTTACAAATAAGGCCTTGCAAATATCGGACAAACTGAAGCAGCCACTCTGGAAGGCAAATTTTTTATTAAATAAATCTTACTTCGTAAACCACCAGGGAAACCTTCCTCTTGCTCTAAGGTTTACAAATGAGGCATTGTCCCTTGGACAAAATGAAAAGAATGAAAAAAATCTGTATATCAGGCCTGGAGAAAAGTTTGCAGGCGAGCCGCACAAATACCGGTTAAATGTTTTGGCGGGCGTTGCACATTTAAAGGGTATTATATATGCAGGAAGTGATATTGAAAAATCAAATAACTATTTTAAAGAAGAAATCCGAATTTCCGCGGAAATTGGCGCAGATGAAAACCTGGTAAACAGCAATATGAATATTGGTGAAGGATATTTCGAACTGGGTAACCTGGATTCTGCCTTCTTCTATTCTTTCAGGGCACTGAAGTACATTTATGAAACTGGAAATAAAACATATCTGGGGTACATCCTGATGGTCATTGGGAATATCCATTTACAACAACATCAAATTGATTCCGCAAAATATTATTACCGCAGTTCAATAGCGGTTAACAGGGAACAAAATAACCTGACTGTTTTGAGTTATGTAAATTTAGCATATGCAGATCTGTTTAAAACCGCAGGCCCAATTGATTCTGTTTTGCTGTACTCCAAAACAGCATTCAGTCTTGCATCTTCTTTGAAAATCGCTTACATTATCAGTTCATCTGCCAGCGTAATTTCAGATGCTTATAAAATATTGGGAAAAGCGGACAGCGCCCTGGTTTATTTAAGTATTTCAAAAAGAATAGGCGACAGCCTGAATAATGATCATAACCAAAAACTCACACAATTTCAAAATATTGATTTTGAAGAGCATGATCGGCTGGAGCAGAAGGCCCGGCAAAATAAAGATGATAAAACGAGGATTACCGTAATAGCTTTATTTACAGGTGTTGTTTTGCTTGTGTTATTGGCGATGGTATTTTACCGGAACAACGTCCAAAAACAAAAAGCAAATAACCTGTTACAGGAAACACTTGCCAATCTGAAATCTACCCAATCGCAACTTATCCAGTCAGAAAAAATGGCCTCTCTGGGGGAGCTCACCGCCGGCATTGCCCACGAGATTCAAAACCCTTTAATTTTGTCAACAATTTTTCGGAACTAAATAAAGAGCTGCTTGAAGAATTAAAACAGGAAGCTGACAACGGCAATACAGAGGAAATAATAGCAATTGCAAACGATGTTATAGAAAATTCGCAGAAAATTAACCATCACGGCAAACGGGCTGACAGCATTGTAAAAGGAATGCTCCAGCACACCAGGGTGTCCGGCGGCCGTAAAGATTTAACTGACATCAATAAATTAGCAGATGAATATCTCAGGCTTGCATACCATGGCCTGATTGCAAAAGATAAATCATTCAGTGCAGCATTAAACACAAATTATGATGAATCAGCAGGTGGTATTTATATTGTTGCCGGGGATATAACAAGGGTATTGCTGAATATTTATAATAATGCTTTTTATGCAGTCAATGAAAAAGCAAAACAGCACCATGCAGATTATGAACCTGCAATAACGGTAGCCACAAAAAAGATAAATGATAAAGTAGAAATAAGCATCAGCGATAATGGCAATGGTATACCGCTGAAGGCTGTTGATAAAATCTTTCAACCATTTTTCACCACCAAACCAACGGGGCAGGGAACGGGTTTGGGGTTGAGTGTAAGCTACGATATTATGAAAGCTCACGGTGGTGAGATAAAAGTGCAAACCAAAGATGGTGAAGGAACAACATTTATGATACAGTTACCAGTGGGAAAATAGATATTAAAGAGTAAATGATATCCCCGTTAACCGCTCACCTTACTTGTCTTACCAATATCATCACCAATGTAGATTTGGATTTCAACCCGCAAGCTAACTTTGCTTTGAATATGTAATCAATGATTCAGTTTCAATTAATATTTGCGTTATATGAACAACCTCCGGGTGCCTTTGTCTGGATGATTTCATATTACAACTTATTGGATAAAAAAACAGAAATGGAAAAAGGAACAGTCATACTTATAAGATAACCAGGAATAGATTTTTTTATTCCAGTATAATATTGCCAGCACAGATTGGTTGATAACTTCTGCTATTATTTCCTGGATAATTTCTGAAAAAAAGCATTGACATAAGAAATGAATTATTTTAGAATCATATAATCACAACGGTGAAGCAAAAACTATTTCTTTTTCTTTTATTTGCAAAAATTTGTGCCGCAAACGCCCAGATTGACAGTTCATTTTACAAACAGGTAGGGGAACAGATTTCAAGAACAAATAAAATGGTGCAATCTGCAAGAAGTCTTGATAGTACTGGCCGCAACGGATCGTTGGATAGTTCTATATACAAGGTGGCGGATTCGATTGATAAGATGCACCCCGTTATGTTTTTAACAACGGTTGCTGAAATGCTTGGCAGCGATCATTTGAATGAAGCTGCGTTTTTATATTATACAGGACGTATACGGTTTGGTTATTACAAGGCCGCAAACCCTAAATATTCAGCGAGTGATGATGGCGCCCTGTTCGCATCCCTGCATTCGATGATTGGCGAATATATGGACAGATACCTGCGGGCCAATATTAATAATTACATTGCCATACTTCAAAAAAGCCTTGACTGGTGTACCTTATATGACAGTCCATTTTTTCCAAAGAAAAATAATACTGTAAAATATAATGCGCAGTTAAAAGGTATCAGGTCGCTAATTAAAGATCTAAGCTTGAACAAGGACATATACAATGTGAAATGGAAAGCTGAGGAAGATTTGTATCGCATGCAAATGGATTCATTGCTTCAGAGAAAATAAAATAGTACAGCATGTGAAAATAAAATGATTTCTTTTTTCCTAACCTTGATTTTTTATCCTGCGATCGGTTATCTGCAATATTGATATTAATTTGAAAATTTTCACTCATTGTTATGCATAATTAATTGAAATTTTTCATTTTTGAATGGTATAAAAAAGGGACATACAGCCCTTCATTTGCGAATTAGAAAACCATAACCATCATTTTAAATTGTTCAAATATTAATTATGGAACATAACCCGGCATAATCCGGATTTGCGCAAGGAGGGCACGGAATAAATGATGGCTATGCGTGAGGATTTGTATTTATGCCGAACTCCTTGAAAGCATAGCCTATGTGAAAGCCGAATTTGCAGAATGATTGATGCTATAATAAAAAAATCAAACTAATTTACAAACGTAAATACGGTTTATGACTTTGAATAAATTTATCTGGCAGTTGTGGCATGTAGCTGATAAATATTTTTTTATAGCAGTTCCTGTATTTTTTATTTTTTATGTGCTGCTGCGAAAAAGAATTTCCTATAAAAAAATCCAGTTGAAATTTCCACAGGTAAAAGACTATAAAAGAGAAATCATTTTTTCAACGCTTTCAATCATCATCTTTTCTTTCCCGCCGGTTTTATTGTTATCCATTGACAGTATAAGAAAGCATACGACTTTTTATACCAATACTCATGACTATGGCAGACTGTATTTAATACTTGCTTTCCCGCTTATGTTACTCATGCACGACACCTATTTTTACTGGATACACCGCATGATGCATTCACCATTGCTGTTTAAAAGATTTCACCTGGTGCACCATAAATCCATCAACCCTTCTCCACTTGCTGCTTATGCATTTCATCCGCTGGAAGCAATACTTGAATCTCTGATATTTGTTATTTTTCTTTTTACCATTCCCATTCATCCAATACTTCTTACAACTTTTTTTATTTTCAGTTTGCTGTATAATGTTTACGGGCATCTTGGCTTTGAGTTATATCCCGCAAATTTTAACCGGCACTGGCTGGGCAAATGGGTTAACACTTCTATAAGCCATAACCAGCATCACCAGTATTTTAAAGGTAACTACGGCCTGTATTTTACCCTATGGGACAGGTTGATGGGCACAATGAGACCCGATTACGATTCAGCATTTACTGCCATAAAAAAGAGAGAAAATATTTTAACTTCAAACAAGGCAAACTAAAGAATATTATGCAGGCTTTTGACGATTACTGTAAAACGATCAGTTGCTGTTTTTACAGCGACCTTTTTATTTCTTCTTTTTAATTTTGAATGCCTCGTATTTCATGAAGACGATCCACACAATGGATATAATGATAAGCATCGTGGCTATTACCAGCACAACTATACTTTCAGGGTCATCAATTTGCGTTGGTTCCATTAATGCAATATAATAAGTGAAAAATATTTGGAACAGCAAATTGATAAAAGATGACTTATAACTTTAAAGTAGAGAGGCCTCGGTAAAAACGTGCGTAACTATCTTTTCATCGTAGTATAAGGCTCTTCTGTAAACACAGGAAATTCAATGAACATTTCGATCTCTTCCAAAGCAAACTTTGATTTTAATAAGAAATAAATGAATCAGTTATTTATGATAAATCTGGTTGACTGATTTTTACTTTGTTTGTTTGCGGCAATATTTTATCTGTATGTTGTTTAAAAATTTTTACCGCATCATAACCGTTAACTTTTACATACCGCAAAAAAGCCTTTTCTGTTTTATGACCTGTTACAAGCATGACCGCAGAATAAGGATATCCTTCAAGCACCCTGTTCGTTGCAAAAGATCTGCGTGCAGTATGGTTGGAAATCAGCTGATATTTGGGAGTGAGCTTTGCCTTCCTTATACCATTTTCTGTTGAATTTATAATAACTTCCTTTCTGAATATTTCATGCTCTTTTGCAACCAGCTTAATTATATCATTCACTTTCTGATCATAGATATCAGGAAAAAACTTCCCTTTAGCATTTTTATATTTATTTAGCAATGATGCCAGTTTATCACTGAGCGGAATAGTAACAGGCTTTTGTGTTTTTTGCATTTCTATTTCGACATATTTTTCATCCCCCGTTTGTTTAATATGATCATTTGAAAGTCTCTTGAGATCTGAAATTCGCAGACCGGTATGACAGCCGATAATAAACAAATCCCTTATCATTTCTTTTTCACTGTTTATATCTAAGGGA
>Ga0206963_10015_pt1 | contig 71489 bp, 50 predicted proteins | sample Alteio_BWOrgHeat_28_FD_152958 | JGI IMG/M metagenome (GOLD analysis project Ga0206963, IMG submission 152958) | Enriched cells from forest soil in Barre Woods Harvard Forest LTER site, Petersham, Massachusetts, United States -... | ecosystem: Environmental > Terrestrial > Soil > Temperate forest >... | reverse complement strand
ATCCTTTTTTGTATAGGAAAGCAAAGATAGTTTTTTAACCGCAAGCGGAATTGGCAAATGAATTGCTTAATGTTTTATACAATTTTAATGCAACGCATTTTGTTGTGGTAATCAAATGTTAATGATTAATTTTGCATTAATCTTTAGCACAATATGTGCAATCAATACTTCTAACTTTTGAAAAAATAAAAGCTTATTATGAAAAGCACCATCATTATTGCAGCATGCATTGCTATGGGTTTTAGTTCTTGTGGCCCTGCATATATTACAGTTCAAAATACACCACAACCGCCGCCGCAGCAACCTGCGCCGCAGGAAGTTTCTTATCAAACATTTTATGATGAACTAAGCCCTTACGGGCAATGGATAGATTATCCAAACTATGGTTATGTATGGCTGCCGGATGCCGGCCCGGATTTTAAACCTTACTCAACAAACGGGCATTGGGTTTATAGTGATGATGGCTGGGTTTGGGCTTCTGATTATAATTGGGGTTGGGCAACATTTCATTATGGCCGCTGGTTTTTCGACAATAATTATGGATGGATGTGGGTTCCCGGAAATGAATGGGCGCCTGCTTGGGTAAGTTGGAGGCAGAGCGATGATTATTACGGATGGGCGCCGCTTGGCCCGAATGTAAATGTAGAAATGTCTGTTTCATCATACAATCCTCCTGCAAATTACTGGTGCTTCGTTCCGCATCAGTATGTAAATAATCCGCACGTAAATAATTATTATGTAAATGAAAACAGGAACGTAACCATTATTAATAACACTACAATTATTAATAAAACGGTTATTAATAATACCGTGAACAATACAACAATCAACAACACGACTATTAATAACAATACAACCAATAATAATTTTAGAAACCGTTTTGTTGCCGGCCCCGATGCCAATGAAGTTTCTCGTGCAACCGGAACAAATGTGCGCCCTGTTGCGATAACAACAAGCAATCGTCCAGGACAAACACAGGTTAATAATGGACAGTTAACTATTTTTCGCCCGCGCGTAAATGCTGCGCCGGCAAATAATAATTCAAACAACAACAATAATAGTCAGCAGCAAAGGCCAGCGCCTGCAAGGGTTCAGTCTTTAAATAATATTACAAGGCGCCAACAGGCAATTAATAGTATGCCTGCAAATAATAATCAAACTCAAAATAATAATAGCAACAATAACAATCAATACAACAGGCCGGCAAATAATGAACCGGCACCAAATCAAAATACAAGGCCATCAAACAATCAGCCGGCGCAAAATGAAAGGCCAAATAATAATAATGCGCCAGCGCAAAATAATAACAACAATAATAATCCATACAACAGGCCAGCAAATAATCAACCCGCGCAAAATCCAAATACAAATCCTGCAAATAATCAAAACAATAACAAGCCTGCAAATGTGCCGGTAAATAATGCGCCAGCTCAAAATAATAACAACAATAACAATCAATACAACAGGCCATCAAATAATCAACCAGCGCAAAATCAAAATGCAAATCCTGCAAATAATCAAAACAATAATAAGCCTGCAAACGTGCCGGCGAATAATGCGCCTGCAAATAATAACAATCAAAATAATCAATCAAGAAGAGATGAAATTAATAACCGGATGAACAACAGGCCTGCTAATAATCCGCCGGCAAATAACAACAATCAGAATAAACCTGCCAACAATCCGCCGAACACATCAAACGGCAACACGAATAAACCGCCGGCTCCAGTGCCAGTGCGGGTTAACCAACGGCCGGTTACACAAAGCCAAGCGCCTGCTCAACAGGTTAAACCACCTGTTGTTAAGCCGGTTGATAAACCAAAACCGCCTGTTCAGCAGCCATAATTTTTTTTATTAATAAATAGTTCTAATAGTGAAACCCGCAACAACAGCGGGTTTCACCATTAATTTTACAGCCATAAATCTTCATTTTTCAATAAAACGCCATTCTGTGATCACAACAACGTGGCAAAATTTTTCGGGTAAAATCTTTCTGCACAAGTGGTGTGAATCTATTCGCCAAAAAAGCGAAAAACTTTTTTAAATTGTGGAAAGACTTATTAATGATGTTTATAACCCCATATTTATTCTTAATAACTTTGTGCATTGCAATGGGAAAAATATAAAAAAAGAAATTTCATTTTCCTGGAACAATAGGTCTTTATATTCGCCTCCCCGCAATAAAGAAGTAATATTCGGATCACAGTCCAATAATAATTTCTTAACAAAGCAGGAAAAACACCGGTACAATTTTTTTAATTTTTTGGACGGAAATTATAAATGGACATTACAAATTTAAATAAGGATAGAAAGCTCAGGCGCAAGCCCACCGCAGACATGAGCTCAATGGTTTATGGCAAAGTTCCGCCGCAGGCAAAAGATTTGGAAGAAGCAGTGCTTGGCGCGATAATGCTTGAAAAAAGTGCGTTTGATACCGTGGTGGAAATTTTAAAACCAGAATGTTTTTATTTCGATGCTCACCAAAAAGTTTATAAAGCAATGCAGGGCCTGGCGCAAAAAAGCCAGCCCATTGATATATTAACGGTTGTTGAAGAATTACGCAGCCGCGAAGAATTAGAAATAGTTGGCGGCCCTTATTTTGTTACCAAACTTACCAACGCAGTTGTTTCCGCAGCAAATATTGAAGCGCATTCTAGAATTATTTTACAAAAATTTATTCAGCGCGAACTGATTCGAATCAGCGGAGAAATAATTGGCGATGCGTATGAAGACAGTACCGATGTTTTTGATTTGCTGGATGATGCAGAAAGCAAATTGTTTGAAATCACCAATAATCACCTGCGCAAAAATTTTGACAGTATTGATACGGTGCTCGTAAAAACAATTCAGCGCATTGAAGATCTGCGTCATAAAAATGAAGATCTCACTGGAGTTCCAACTGGTTTTGCTTCGCTTGATCAGGTTACTTACGGATGGCAGCCGACAGATTTAATTATTTTGGCAGCACGGCCTTCAGTTGGTAAAACCGCGTTCGCATTGAATTTGGCGCGAAACGCAGCATTGCATCCAACCAAGCCAACGCCGATTGTTTTCTTTAGTTTAGAAATGAGTTCGAGCCAATTGGTGCAACGTATTCTTTCTGCCGAAAGTGAAATTTGGTTGGAAAAAATTGCCCGCGGAAAACTGGAAGAACATGAAATGAAACAGTTGTATGCAAAAGGAATTCAACGCCTCGCGCAAGCGCCTATTTTTATTGATGATACCGCAGCATTAAATATTTTTGAACTGCGCGCAAAATGCCGGCGCTTAAAAAACAAACATAATATCGGCCTTATTATTATAGATTATTTACAATTAATGAGCGGCGCCGGAGAAAATAAAAACGGAAACCGCGAACAGGAAATCAGCCGCATATCAAGAGATTTAAAAGGGCTCGCAAAAGAATTACAAGTGCCAATAATCGCGCTGTCACAATTAAGCCGTGCAGTTGAGTCGAGAAAAGAAGGAAACAAAATGCCGCAGCTTAGTGACCTTCGTGAGTCGGGTGCAATTGAGCAGGATGCGGATATGGTTATGTTTTTATACCGGCCGGAATATTCTGACATCACGCAAAATGAAATGGGCGAAAGCAATAAAGGCGAAACCCATTTGCGCATTGCAAAACACCGTAATGGTTCGCTGGAAAATATTAAGCTTCGCGCGCTCTTGCACATACAAAAATTTATTGATGATAATGGCGGCGATTTCGGAAGTATCGGTTTGCCTCCGGGAAGTTGGAAACCTGTGCAAAATGATGAAGGCGGCGCAAAATTATACATACAAGCCGGAAGCAAAATGAACGATTTGCCAATGGATGAAGAAGATTCACCTTTTTAAATTTATTAATAAACTTGTATAAAAACGGAGCATGAAAATTTTAATTTCATGCTCCGTTTTTTTTAAATAAAATTGAAATGAAAATATATAAATCATTAATAATTTTTTCTGTGTTCAGTTTTATTTTTTTTATTAATAATTTATTTGCTCAGCAAGATGATTATGTGTTGCCCGCATGGCAAACCAAATTTGAAAAAATTACTTCTAAGGATTGGCTGATAGATAATGATGATTTTAAAGCAAAAGTTTTTATAAGTTCCGATAGTTTTATTTTATATAACGGATTAGTAAAAAGGGTTTTTATATCTGAACCAAATCTCGCTTGTGTTGACTACAAAAATTTGAGTAATGACCAACAATTATTACGTGCAATAAAACCTGAAGCGAAAATTATTATTAATAATAAAGAATACAATGTTGGCGGTTTGCACGGCCAAAAAGAGAATGCTTATTTATTAAAAAGTTCAATAAAAAATCTTGTTTCTGATGAAAAAGATTTTCAATTGACAGGATACAGTTCCGGCGATCTAAAGCCTTTTATTAACTGGAAACCGAAAGGTTTTGCAATGAATAAAAATCAACCAACCGGCAAAGCGCTTTCATTCATTTTTCAATCTTCATTGCCAGAATTGAAAAATATAATTGTAGAAGTTGAATATGAAATATATGATGGCATTCCATTAATAATAAACCGTGTTGTTAATGAAGTACTCGCGTTGGTTGAAGAAGAAAGTGCAGTTGTCGGCACGCCAGAACAAATGAAAAAACAACATGGAATTTATGTAGAAACAAATTATGCTTTTAATAACGCGATGCGTTATGATATCAGTGATCAAACAACGCATTGGAAAACGGATACAGCTTATACATCGCAGGTAAATTATAATTTTCAAACGCCTTGCTTGCTGGAAGTATATCCTGAAAAGGTTACTGGCGTTGAGTTGCATCCGAATGAAATTTTTAGTTCTGTAAGAACCTGTGAATTATTAATGGATAGTTATGATCGCGAACGAAGAGGATTGGCAATAAAAAAAATGTATAAAACGATTGCACCGTGGACAACAGAAAATCCAATTTTCATGCACCTCGTTAGTAAAAATGATGAAGAAGTGAAAACTGCAATTGATCAATGTGTCGCGACAGGTTATGAAGCCGTGATATTAAGTTTCGGAAGCCATTGCAATATGGAAGATACTTCTGCTGCAAACATTAATAAATGGAAAACGCTGAGCGATTATGCGCACAGTAAAAATATTTTAATCGGCGGTTATTCATTATTCAGTTCAAGAAAAATAAGTGATGAAGATGATGTGATTGATCCGATCACCGGAAAGCCAGACGCAGCCGCATTCTTCGGCAATGCGCCATGTATGGGAAGCAAATGGGGATTAACTTATTTAGCGAAGCTTAAATATTTTATTAATAAAACTGGTTTCAACATTTTTGAAAATGATGGCCCTTATCCTGGCGATGTTTGTGCATCAACAAAACATCCTGGACATAAAAATTTAGATGACAGTCAATGGAAACAAATGGAATTGCAAAAAGAATTATATCATTGGTGCAATGAAAATGGAATTTACGTAAACGCACCTGACTGGTATTTTTTAGATGGCACAAATAAAATTGCCATTGGCTATCGTGAAGTAAATTTTTCTTTACCAAGAGCAAATCAGAAAATTTTAAACCGGCAAAATATGTATGATGGCTTATGGGAAAAAATGCCATCGATGAGTTGGGGATTTGTGCCATTAACAAAATATCAGGGTGGTGGCGCAGAAGCAGTGCTGGAGCCGCTTTCAGAACATTTGAAAGATTATGAGCAATTGATGATGCAATATTATGGCGCTGGTGTGCAGGCTTGTTATCGTGGCCCGAGATTGTTTGATAATGATGAAACAAAACAAACTGTTGTTCGTGTAGTCAATTGGTATAAAAAATACCGCGAGATTCTTAATGCAGATATTATTCATTTGCGCCGCGCTGATGGAAGAGATTGGGATGGCATTATGCATGTGAACCCGCAATTAAAAACAAAAGCATTAGCAATGTTTTATAATCCATTGAAAGAAAAAATTACACGCACAATCAAATTGCCTTTATATTATACCGGATTAAAAGATATTGCAAAGGTGCGCGAAAAAGAAGGCGCATTAATAAAATATAATTTGAACCGCAATTACGAAATTGAATTATCATTTTCTATAGAACCTGAAAGTTATACATGGTTTGTTGTTGAATAATTCTTTAAACAAAAACTTTTATTAATAAATCGCGAAGGCGCAGATTAATATAACTATGAAGCGATAAATTTTTATTCAATATTCTTGTTCCTAAAAACATGCTGATTATTTTATTGTTATCTTGTATAAACCGAAACGAAAGTTGCATTGTGGGTTTTATATTCACGCCTTAATCACCACTTTCAATTATGGATACAAGAAGAAGCTTTCTTAAAAAAACTGCAATTTTATCAGGCGCAGCGGGTGTTTCGCAGTTGTTGCCAAATTCTATACAAAAGGCTTTAGCCATTAATCCTGCAAAAGGAAGCACATATTTAGATGCAGAACACATTGTGATATTAATGCAGGAAAACAGATCGTTCGATCATACTTTTGGAACCTTGCGCGGTGTGCGCGGCTTTAATGATCCAAGAGCAGTTTCTCTTCCAGATAAAAATAAAGTTTGGTTGCAAACCAATAAAGATGGCGAAACTTATTCACCATTTCGCCTCGATATAAAAGATACAAAAATTACATGGATGGGTTCGTTGCCGCATGGCCGCCAGAGCCAGATGTATGCGCGCAATAAAGGCAAACATAATAAATGGCTTGATGCAAAAAATCCTGGCGGTGATTATAGTAAGATGCCATTAACGATGGGTTATTACACACGCGAAGACATTCCATTTTATTATGCGCTGGCAGATGCATTTACGGTTTGCGATCAAAATTTTTGTTCTTCATTAACCGGCACAGATCCAAACCGATTATATTTTTGGAGTGGAACTGTTCGTGAAAAACAACATGAAGATGCAAGGCCTTATGTACAAAATGATGATATAGAAGCAGGGGTTGAATGGAAAACTTTTCCGGAGTTATTGGAAGAAAATAATATTTCATGGAAAGTATATCAGAATGAATTGTACGCTGATGGCGGTTTTACAGGCGAAGAAGAAGTTTGGTTATCAAATTTTGGTGATAATGTATTGGAGTTTTTTAAACATTATAATGTTAAACTTTCAAAAAGATATGTTGATTATTTACCAAAAAAAATAGAGAAATTAAAAAAAGAAATTGCTTCGCTTAATGAAGAACAAAAAAAATTAACAGCAGGCACAAAAGAATATAATACATCAAACCAAAAAATAAAATACAAACAAAGTGAATTGGATAAAGCTGTTGAAGAACAAAAAAATTATACGCTAGAAAAATTCAATAGTTTATCTGATCATCAAAAAAGCATTCATCAAAAAGCTTTTGTTACAAATACAAAAGATCCATTTCAGCACCAGCTTACACCATTAAATTATAATGATGAAACAATTGGCCGCGAAATAAATATTCCGAAAGGAGATATTCTTCACCAGTTTCGCGAAGATGTGCAGAGTGGAAATTTGCCAACGGTTTCATGGCTTGCTGCGCCGGAAAATTTTTCTGATCATCCAAGTGCACCATGGTTTGGTTCATGGTATTTGTCGGAAGCGATGGATATTCTCACGCAAAATCCTGAAGTGTGGAAGAAAACAATTTTCATTTTGGCGTATGATGAGAACGATGGATATTTTGATCACGTGCCGCCGTTCGTTGCGCCCGATCCGCGCAATCCCGCAACTGGCGAGGTTTCCGCAGGTATCGATACAAGTGTTGAGCATGTTCGTTTGGCGCAGGATTCACCTGGTTCAATCGGGCTTGGTTTTCGTGTTCCGTTAGTTATTGCATCTCCGTGGAGCCGCGGTGGCTGGGTTAATTCGCAGGTTTTTGATCACACTTCTACCTTGCAATTTTTAGAAGATTTTTTAACGAAGAAGACAGGAAAAAAAATTAACCACGATAAAATCAGTGAATGGCGCAGAACTGTTTGCGGTGATTTGACTTCTGTTTTCAGAACGGATAACGGAGAAAAAATTAATGAACTTCCATTTCTTGCAAAAGATATTTTTATAGAAAGTGTACACAAAGCAAAATTTAAAAATGTACCAAGCAATTATAAAAAATTAACACCGGAAGAAATTGCTGTTATTAATACAAATGCACTTGCATCGCCATTTATGCCGCAGCAGGAAAAAGGCACGCGTTCATTGTGCGCGTTGCCTTATGAATTATATGCTGATGGAAAATTGAGCGCCGATAAAAAGAATTTTATTATTGAAATGAAATCTGCAAAAAATATTTTTAAAGAAAAATCTGCAGGTTCGCCATTCAATATTTTTGCGCCGGGAATGCATGCAAATGAAAATGGAAAGCTGTGGGCGTTTGCGGTTTCTGCAGGCGACGCTTTAAATAATTCATGGGTTATTAATGATTTTGAAAACAACAATTATCATTTGCGTTTGTATGGCCCGAATGGTTTTTACAGAGAATTTATTGGTGATGTAAATGATCCAATTGCTGATATTTTTTGTGGGTATGAAAAGGCATTAATCGAGTCAAAAAAACTAACCGGGAATATTGAATTAAAAATTTCTAACCAAAATAATTCGCAGCCATTAATGGTGGAAATAAAAGACAACGCGTATAAAAACCCATCAATCAAAAAAATTATTAACGCAAAAAACGGCGAATCAAAAATTATTATTGATTTAGGCAAAAGCCACGGCTGGTACGACTTTAGCGTGAAAGTAAAAGGAAACGATTTGTTTGAAAAAAGATTTGCCGGCCACGTTGAAACAGGAAATTTTTCCATAACAGATCCATTAATGGGCGGAGAAATCTAACTTCAATTTTTATTAATAAAATTTTAAGTAAGATTTCTTTCAATGAAAAAATCATTTTTATTATTTGCATTTTATCTCTTTATTCTTTCATTAATAAATGCACAAACAGTTCAGCCATTCGGGCCATTGCCTTCTGCGCGCCAATTGCAATGGAGCAACATGGAATTTTATATGTTTGTTCATTTCGGCCCAAACACATTTACTGATTTGGAATGGGGAAAAGGAACAGAACATGAAGAAGTTTTTAATCCAACAAATTTAGATTGCAGGCAATGGTGCCGCGTTGCAAAAGCGGCTGGTGCTAAAGGAATTATTATTACTGCAAAACATCATGATGGATTTTGTTTGTGGCCAAGCAAATTTTCAACACACACTGTTGCACAAAGCAAATGGAAAAATGGAAAAGGCGATGTGCTGCGCGAATTAAGGAATGCATGCGATGAATTTGGTTTGCAAATGGGCGTGTATTTATCGCCGTGGGACAGAAACCATCCTGCATATGGAACTGCTGCATACAATGATGTGTACATAAACATGATGAAAGAAATTGTACAAAACTATGGGCCGTTTTTTGAGTTTTGGTGGGATGGTGCAAATGGTGAAGGGCCAAATGGAAAAAAACAAATGTATGATTTTGCAAGGTTTGAAAAAACGTTAAGAACAATTGCGCCAAATACAGTTGTGTTTAGTGATATTGGCCCAGATATAAGATGGGTTGGCAATGAAAATGGCACCGCAGGAAAAACAAACTGGAATTTGTTAGATACTGCAGGATTCACGCGTGGCGCGGGTTCGCCGCCAACAGATACGTTGAATGCAGGAAATGAAAATGGAAAAAACTGGATACCGGAAGAATGCGATGTAAGCATAAGGCCAGGATGGTTTTATCATAAACAGGAAGATTCATTGGTGAAAAATCCGCAAACATTATTTCAATTGTATTTGAAATCTGTTGGCCGTGGCGCATCATTATTATTAAATGTTCCGGCAGATAGAATTGGTGTTATTAATGAACATGATTCTGTTGCGCTAATTGGTTTTAAAAAGTTGCGCGATGATAATTTTTCCAATGCAATTATTAATAAAAAATTTCCATTGAGTTATGAAAATAATTATGTGGTTAATATTGGTTCAACAAAAAAAATCAATTGTATAATTGTTAATGAACCTGTTGAATACGGGCAACGCGTAAAAAAATTCAGTATTCAATTTAACAAAGGAAACGATATTGTAAAGCAAATTGAAGGCACCACAATCGGCAGAAAACGCATCTTAACTTTTGATGCTACAGAAGCTGACAGCTTCGTAATTGTTATTAATGACGCCAAAGCAAAGCCTTTGCTCGAAAGCGTTTCAGCTTATTTGATTGACGAAAAATTAATAGAAAAAAATCAATAAAATTAGTCAAAATAAAAAATCCGTTCATTAATAAAGATGAACGGATTTTTTTTGTTGCAAGAAAGAATTTATACAATTCCTGCAAGCTCTAAACTTTTCTTTTTTAATTTTCTTATTTCAACATCTTCAATAATTGGTTCTGGTGAAAGTATTAATGATGTATTATTTTCTTTCCACCATTTATTTTCTTTCAACTCAATAAATGGCAGTACACCAACTAAATATTTTCGTTGAGATTCTGCATGCCATTCTTCAATCCATTCAAATTTTTCACGCGGAATATATTTCCAGTCATCAAAACTAATATATGCTTTTACAAAAAAATCGTTGGTAATTTCAAGCGGCTTGTGGTGGTATAATTTTTTATATTCGTATTTATATTGATAACGCAATGCAGACAAATCGCTAAGCACCGCCGATGCAGTAGGAAAGCTGCCTGCGCCTTTTCCATAAAAAAATTGTTTGTCGGCAAAATTACTTTCTATCACAACGCCATTATATTCATTTTTTACAAACACCAAATGATCGTCTTGTTTTACAAATTGCGGCAAAACAAACGCAGCAACTTTTCCATTCAATAATTTTTTTGCCTGCGCAACTAATTTTATATCATAACTTTTTTCTTTGGCAACAACAGCATCGCTTAATTGAATATTTTGAATACCATTAAAAACAATATTATCAGGATGCTCAACAATTCCATAAGCATGCAATAATAACAAGGTCCATTTATTAACGGCATCATAACCTTCAATATCTAAAACAGGATCGCTTTCTGCAAAACCCAATTGCTGCGCAAGCAATAATGCATTGTGAAAATCCAGTTTTTCTTCAAACATTTTTGTAAGAATAAAATTGGTTGAACCATTTACAATTGCTTTAATAGAATGCAACAAATCATTGTCATAATATTCTTCCAGGTTGCGGATAACCGGAATGGACGCGCATGCTGCGGCTTCATATAATGCAGATGTGTTGTATCTTTTTTGCAATGCAAGTATTTCTGGTAAATACGTGGCAAGCATTTTTTTACTTGCGCTCACTACATCTTTTCCATTTTTTAATGCAGTAGAAACAATATCAAATGCAGGTTCTGTTTCATTAATAACTTCTACAATTACATTTATTTCCGGATCGTTTAATAAAACATTTTTATCTGTTGTAAATAAATCTGCGGGCGCATCTCTTTTTTTATCTGCATTTTTTATACAAACTTTTTTTATCGATGCCCTTAATGAAGGTGTTTGCTGTAAAATTTTATATAAGCCTTCGCCAACAACTCCGAAGCCAAATAATCCTATCGTTAATTGCTTATGTGTTTCCATGTTTTTAATTTATAATTGCAAATTTATGATTTGCTTTTTTTTCTTTATTAATAAACGCTATAATCAAATTTCCTATCGTATCAAATTCTAATAAAAATCCATCGTGTCCATATGCAGAATGAATCGTTTTATATTCTGCATTCAAAATATTTGCGGCAATAAATTGTTGCTCACTAACGGGAAATAAAATATCAGTTTCAATTCCAATCGCTAATGTTTTTGCATTAATAAGTTGCAATGCATCAACAACAGATTTTCTAGAACGCCCAACATTATGCGCATCCATACTTTTGCTTAATGTATAATAACTGAACGCATTAAACCGCTTCGCCAATTTTTCGCCCTGGTAACGTTGATAAGAATCTGCGCCATTCCAACCTGCGCTAAAAGGAAAATGATTTGTATGCGGCTGCGAAGATAAATAAGTTTCATAATGCCTGTACGACAGCAAAGCCATTGCCCGCGCAGCTTTCATGCCTTGTAATCCGGCATTAATATTTTTTTCTTTCCAAGTTGCATCGGCTTCAATCGCCATACGTTGCGAAGTGTTAAATGCAATTCCCCACGGAGAATGCCGCGCATTTGTTGCAATCGGAAAAATGTATTCAAACAAATTCGGTTCTTCAATCGACCATTCCAATAACTGTTGCCCGCCCATTGATCCACCAATGCCGATATGAATTTTATTAATGCCTAAAAATTCTTTTAAAGGTTTGTATGCGCGAACCATATCGCGCGTAGTAAAGAATGGAAAATCGTGATAATAAATTTCGTTTGTTGTTGGATTAATATCAAGCGGGCAAATGCTTCCATAACAACTGCCGGGCATATTAACGCAAACAATAAAATATTTTTCAGGGTCAAATAATTTTCCTTCGCCAATCAGGCCTGGCCACCATTCTGCAGGATCGCTGTTGGCTGTTAATGCATGAAAAATCCAAACTGCATTATCTTTTTCGTCATTTAATTTTCCGTGCGTTGTATATGCCAAATGATATTGCGGCAAAACAATTCCTGATTCTAATGTGAAGGATTGATTGTATGTAAATTTTTTTTGCAATAATTATTTTATTTGTTGTCCGATCTTTTTGTTCATTAATCAACTTCAGTTGCGTCGCACACTTGTACCTAAGTTCAATAATGAACTAAAAGTACAAGAGTGCGACGCCAATGAAGTTGAATAGATATTCTATCGCCTGGTAAAAAATTATTTTATTAATCCATAAATCTGTGGCAAAATATGCAGCTGCAAATTCGCAGATTATTTTTTTACTTTTTACTTAAAACTATACTGCTAATTCTTTCGCAAACACTTTTTCAAATGCCTGTTCAAAATCTGCTTTAATATCATCTATATGTTCAATGCCAACACTGATGCGCACTTGATTTGGTTTAACGCCAGCAGCATCTTGTTCTTCCACACTCAATTGCTCATGCGTTGTTGATGATGGATGAATCGCTAAAGTTTTTGCATCGCCAACATTTGCCAAATGGCTTGCCAGTTTTAATGAATCAATAAATTTACTTGCATTTTCTTTTGCGCCTTTTATGCCAAAATTTAAAACGCCGCCAAATCCATTTTTCAAATATTCTTTTGCCAATGCATTATAAGGGCTGCTTTTTAATCCCGGGTATTGTACAAATTCAACCTGCGGATGTTGCTCCAGCCATTGTGCTAAAGTCAATGCATTTGAAACGTGACGCTCAACACGCAATGATAAAGTTTCCAATCCTTGTATTAATAAAAACGAATTAATAGGAGCTTGCGATGCGCCGAAATCCCGCAGCCCTTCTACTCTTGCACGGATTGCAAATGCAATGTTTGGTAAACCAAGCGGGTTGCCTTCACCAAAAACATCCCAGAATTTTAATCCATGATAACCTTCAGATGGTTCTGTGAATTGTGGAAATTTTCCGTTGCCCCAATTGTAATTTCCACCATCAACGATTACGCCGCCAACAGTCGTTCCATGTCCGCCAATCCATTTTGTTGCAGATTCAACAACCACGTTTGCGCCATGTTCCAACGGGCGAAATAAATAACCGCCGGCTCCAAAAGTATTATCAACTATTAATGGCAAGTCATATTCTTTTGCAAGCGCCGCAAACTTTTTAAAGTCAGGAATATTTAACCGCGGGTTGCCGATGGTTTCTAAATAAATTGCTTTTGTATTTTTATCAATATGCTTTACAAAACTTTCAACATCATCACCATTTGCAAAACGAACTTCAATGCCCAAACGTTTGAATGCAACTTTGAATTGATTGTGTGTTCCGCCATATAAAAAACTGGTAGAAACAAAATTATCACCAGCTTGTAAAATATTATTGAGTGCAAGAAATTGTGCAGCTTGTCCCGAACTTGTTGCCAGCGCTGCCACGCCACCTTCCAACGCAGCGATGCGTTGTTCAAACACATCCGTTGTCGGGTTCATGATGCGTGTGTAAATATTTCCGAAAGCTTTTAAGCCGAATAAATTTGCAGCGTGTTCTGAATTGTCAAATCCGTAAGAAGTAGTTTGATAAATTGGAACAGCCCTTGATTTTGTAGTAGGATCAATTTGCTGCCCTGCATGTAGTTGCAATGTTTCGAAGTGATAGTTGCTCATATAAATTTCATTTTAAAATATAAAAGAATAAAAATTGCTATTGAAAAAGTTTCAATGGAACGGTCAACGCCAGAATAGATGGGTAATAAATGATTAGTATGCCTGCGGCATACAACAGCTACAACAACTATTTTGTTGGGCAGAAAAAGTAATATTTTGTTGTGCTGTAAACATGCAGTAATTAATACTGCACAAATTTAGTAGGGTTTTGCTGAATTCTCCAATTATCATTTGAGTTTATTTTAAAAAGGTTTGTTAATTGAAAACCGCGGTTTTATTTTTGTTTGCATTAATAAGCAATTTTTCAAAAGCCTGGTTAATGTCTTCCAGCAAATCTTCTGCATCTTCCAGTCCAACAGAAAGCCTTATCAAACTGTTTGAAACACCAGCAGCAATGCGGGTTTCAGCCGGAATTGTTTTATGCGTCATCGTTGCAGGGTGGCTTACCAAACTTTTTATTCCGCCAAGGCTTTCTGCCAGCAAAAATAATTTTGCGTTATTAATAAATTCCGCGGCCGCAGCTTCTGTATCTTCTTTTAAATTAAAAGAAACAATGCCGCCAAAGCCTTTGGCTTGCCTTTTTGCAATGTGATGATTGGGATGCGTTTTTAATCCAGGATAATAAACTTTATTAACGAGCGGATGTGTTTCCAAAAATTCTGCAATCAGTTGTGCACTCGCGCAATGTTGTTTAATGCGCAATGGCAAAGTTTCAATCCCACGTATTAATAGCCAACTATCGAATGGAGATAAAATAGCGCCTGTTGCGTTTTGATAAAACCGTATTTTTTCTCCAAGCTCTTGTGTTTTTGTGATGACCAATCCCGCAATCAAATCGCTGTGGCCGCCGAGATATTTTGTTGCGCTGTGTACTACAATATCAGCTCCCAACGAAAGAGGTTTTTGTAAGGCCGGTGAAGCAAAAGTATTATCCACGCAAAGTAAACAGCGGTTTGCTTTTGCAATTTTTGCGATAGCTTCTATGTCAGAAATTTTTAGTGTTGGATTGGTTGGTGTTTCAATCCAAATCAATTTTGTTTTTGGCGTAACTGCATTAAAAACATTTTCAACATTTGTTGTATCAACATACTGAACTGTGATACCAAATTTTTTATACACTTGTTCAAACAAACGAAATGCGCCGCCATAAATATCATCAACAGCAATTATTTCATCGCCCGATTGCAACAGTTTTACAACGGCATCAATTGCTGCAAGCCCGCTGCCAAATGCAACGCCAACTTTTCCATTTTCCAATTGCGCAACAATTGTTTCCAATGCAGCGCGCGTTGGGTTATTGCTTCTTGCATAATCAAAACCTTTATTAATGCCGGGCGCTGCCTGCACAAAGGTTGAGGTTTGATAAATAGGCACAGAAATCGCGCCTGTTAAAGGATCTACCGGAATGCTGTGAATGAGTTTTGTTGTTTCCTGCATGATTAAAATGTTTGCCTCTTCCCTGAAAGAGTGGTAAAAAATGTTATTAATAAATGCTACTTATCATGAAAGAAAATGATCGGAAAATATTTTTATTAACCCGCAGGGACGGGCATAAAAAAAGCTCTTCCGATTAGTCAGAAGAGCTTTTAAATATCTTGAGGAAATTGTTGAAGCTGTTAATCTGACTTATCTGTCACGCATTTCCGCGTGCTGGAGTTGGCACCTTATCCCGCTAATTGCGAAACAGGTTGTCAAGGCGTCATCGGGCCATTTCCCTCTGCCTTTCTTGATAAGAGATGTAAAGAACTGTTGCAAAGATAACAACGTGTTTTTTATAATTCCAAATTTTTTACACAAAATCTACAAAATTAGTAGACTTTGGTCATGTACGATTTACGATGTCGGAGGTACCATGGATTTATGATGTTTTGATGTATGATTTCGGATTTATAATATCTGATTTTTTTAATTTTTACTTTTTGGTTTTTACTTTTTGCTTCATCAGCATTTTCACATTTACCACATTCATCATATTTACACATTAATATTTTTGTCCGAACATTTAGTTTATTAATGATCATTTGTGGCGTCGCACACTTGTACAGTCGCAGCTATATTGATCTTTTTTTGGCCACAGAGGTTCGCTGAGGAACAGCGTTTCTCAGAAATTCTCTGCTTTTTCTTTATGATTCTTTGTGGTATAAAAAGATCATTATTAATCAACTGCACAAGTGTGCGACGCCACTGAAGTTTAATTATTAATCAACTGCCTGGTACAAAAAAAGTTGACTGATGACAGATGACTGTTGACAGATATATATTTATAAAACCAACTCGGTTTTTTTATTTTTTACTTTTTGTTTTTTACTTAATGGATCATTTTCACATTGAGCATTTTCAAATTTGCACATTGCTATTAACAATTTTGTTTATTTTTTTCTACATCGTTTGGCAACTTGTACAAACGCTTTCACGTAATCTTTTTTATAAGAAAGTTATTTGTTAATAATCTTAATTAACCTACAATTAAATCAATCTGGAATAATTTTTGGAAACCGTTAACGATGCAGTGATCTATACCTAAAATTTTTACAGCCATGAAAACAAAATCAAAGTACATCGCTTTATGTGGCGCAATTGTCGTTATTATTTTTGCAACTTCCTGCAGCAAAAACAATTCTGTAAACTCATCGTCAACTGTTCCAAACGGAGAATCAAAAGTGTCCGTTCATTTGATGGATGGGCCGATGCCATTTGACAAAGTATTAATCGACATCAGGCAAATTGCCATTGAAGTAGATACGGCAACTGCACAAACTTCGCAGGATAATAATAACCAATGGGACGCGAATTATTGCGGTTGGGGAAGAAATCAAAGTAACAAATCGTTGGTTTGGGATACGCTTTCTATAACGCCGGGTTTGTATGATCTTTTACAACTGAGAAATGGCGTAGATACTTTGCTTGGTTCGGGCGTTTATGTTTCGGGAAAAATTTTGAAAGTGAGGATTACACTCGGTTCCGATAACAGCGTTTATACAGATAGCACTACAAGTTATCCGTTAGAAATATTCGGGCCGTTTCCATTTTTTGATATTAATGTGAGCCGCCAGAATGTTGCTTCGGTTACCAATAATCAATTTGAGTTGTGGCTCGATTTCAACATCGCAAGATCTGTTTATTTCTGGAGCGGAACATTTTATTTAAAACCTTATATCGTTGCATTTAATAAAGTAGTTACTGCAAAAATTGATGGCCAGGTTTTGCCACCGCAATCAACTGCATTAATAACTGTTTATAATGCTTCAGATACTTTGTATGCAATTCCGGGACGTAATGGAAATTATTTATTAAGCGCCGTGCCTGCTGGAACGTACTCGATTAATTTTAAAGGACGAAACGGATACCAGGATACAACTATTAATAATATTGTAGCCGATTCTTCCAAGGTTACGCAAGTGCCAACGATTACGTTGCATCAATAGATTTGATAAATTAGTTTGGTGAATGGTCAATGGTGGATGGTCAATTTAAATTTGGCCATTCACCATTGGCCATTCACGTTTTATTATCTTTGCAATTCAAACCAAAGAGCAATGCTTTTGTTCTTATCTTAGTTTTCATTTACCACGATTTAATAAGGAGTTACGATTATGCTGATTTCAGAGAAGGAAGCAACAAAAAATATTATTGAAGAAGAATCAATTGAAGTGTTTGGCGCGCGCGTGCACAACCTGAAAAATATTGATATAAAAATTCCGAAAAATAAACTGGTTGTTATTACGGGAATTAGTGGCAGCGGAAAATCGTCGCTTGCATTTGATACAATTTATGCAGAAGGCCAGCGCCGGTATATGGAAAGTTTTGGCGCATATGCAAGGCAATTTATTGGTGATATGGAAAGGCCGGATGTTGATAAGATTACAGGATTAAGCCCGGTGATTTCTATCGAACAAAAAACAACCAATAAAAACCCGCGGAGTACAGTTGGAACTGTAACTGAAGTGTATGATTTTTTGCGTTTGTTGTATGCAAGAATTGGCGACGCTTATTCATACAACACCGGAAAAAAAATGGTGAAGTTTAGTGAAGAAGAAATTGTGGATAATGTTTTTAAAAAATTTAAAAATAAAAAAATCTCTGTTCTCGCGCCACTTGTGCGCGGAAGAAAAGGACATTACCGCGAACTGTTTGAAGAAACAAGAAAGAAAGGTTATGTAAAAGTTCGTGTGGATGGCGAAGTAAAAGATTTGGTTGCGAAGATGCAGGTTGATCGGTATAAAATTCATGATATAGAAGTGGTAATTGATCGGCTTGCAGTGACTGATGATATGAAAGTGAGGCTGAGCCAGAGCGTACAAAAATCTTTGCAGATTGGTAAAGACTTAATGTTCTTACTTGTTAATGATGATAATAAATTGGTTCAGTATAGCAAGCAATTAATGTGCGAAGACACAGGCATTAGTTATGAAGAACCAAATCCAAATAATTTTTCTTTCAACTCACCTTACGGTGCATGCCCAACTTGTAAAGGTTTGGGATTTGTTTACCAGATAAGCATGGATGCTGTTATTCCAGATAAAACAAAAAGTATTAATGAAGGTGCGCTTGTGCCTTTGGGTGGCGAACGTGAAGCGTATGTGTTTAAACAAGTGCAACAGTTAGCGAAAAAAAATAAATTCAGTTTGGATAAACCAGTTAATGAAATGCCTGCAAAAGCATTGAATTTGGTTTTATATGGAAATGAAAATGGATCAACCGATAATGAAATAGATTATGAAGCAACTGCAACAACCGGCAATGTTTATGCAGAAGAATATGAAGGATTAATAAATCAATTGAAGCGTTGGTTTGCAGGTGGCACAACAGATGCATTAAGAGATTGGGTTGAAAAATTTATGGAATTAAAAACCTGCGAAACGTGTAATGGCGCACGTTTAAAAAAAGAAAGCCTTTGGTTTAAAGTTGATGAAAAAAATATTTCCGAACTAAGCAATATGAATTTGGATAAATTGATTGTTTGGTTCAATGGAATTGAAAAACGGTTAAGCGCCAAACAATCAACGATTGCAAAAGATGTATTGAAAGAAATCCGCGAACGCTTACAATTTTTATTAGATGTTGGATTAACCTATCTAACATTAAACCGATCTTCCAGAACGCTGAGTGGTGGCGAGTCTCAGCGTATACGTTTAGCAACACAAATTGGATCGCAACTTCAAGGCATCACGTATATTTTAGATGAACCAAGTATTGGTTTGCATCAAAGAGATAACCAACGACTGATTGATGCATTAAAAAACCTGCGTGATATTGGCAACAGCGTTTTAGTTGTTGAACATGATAAAGACATTATGCTTGCTGCAGATTATTTGATTGACATTGGCCCGAAAGCCGGCGCACATGGCGGAAGAATTGTTGCGCAGGGAGTTCCGAAAGCATTATTAAAATTGGATACACTTACTTCTTCTTATTTAAACCTTCATAAAAAAATTGAGATACCAAAAGAAAGAAGAAAAGGAAATGGAAAATTTTTAGAATTGAAAGGAGCGAAGGGAAACAATTTAAAAAATGTAGATGCAAAATTTCCGCTGGGAAAATTTATTGTTGTTACCGGAGTTAGCGGCAGTGGAAAATCGACATTGATTAATGAAACATTGTACCCGATATTAAGCAAGCATGCATTCGATTCAAAAACAAATCCGCTGGAATATAAGAGCATCAAGGGTTTGGAAAATATTGATAAAGTAATTGAAATAGATCAGTCGCCGATTGGAAGAACGCCAAGAAGTAATCCTGCAACATACTGTGGATTTTTTACTGATATAAGAACTTTGTTTGCTTCAATTCCCGAAGCAAAAATCCGAGGGTATAATGCGGGGCGATTTTCTTTTAATGTAAAAAGTGGAAGATGCGAAGTTTGCGAAGGCGGCGGCATGCGTGTAATTGAAATGAATTTTTTGCCAGACGTGTATGTGCATTGTGAAAAATGCAACGGCAAAAGATATAACCGTGAAACTTTAGAAATACGTTACAAAGGAAAATCGATAAGCGATGTGTTGGATATGACGGTTGATGAAGCGGTTGAATTTTTTCAGAACGTGCATTATTTATATCGCAAAATAAAAGTGCTGCAGGAAGTTGGTTTGGGTTATATCACGTTAGGGCAATCGGCTGTAACGCTGAGTGGTGGCGAAGCGCAGCGCGTGAAGCTCGGAACAGAATTATCAAAACGAGATACCGGAAAAACATTTTATATTTTAGATGAGCCAACAACTGGTTTGCATTTTGAAGACATACAACACTTGCTTGATGTATTAAATAAATTGGTTGACAGGGGAAATACAGTATTAATAATCGAACATAATTTGGATGTTATAAAAGTTGCAGATCACATTATTGATATTGGGCCGGAAGGTGGTGATGGCGGCGGAAGAATTTTGTTTGAAGGCGTGCCGGAAGATTTGGTAAAAAACAAAGAAAGCTTTACCGCAAAATTTTTGAAAGAAGAATTGAATAATAAATGATGAATGTAAAATTTTGAATGAAGTATTATTAATAAGAAAATTGTCTGACTAGCTCCGGCATTCATGCCGGAGAAGCAAAATAACTATTGACCATTCACAAAATTGTTGAGTAAAGATTAAAATGTACAAGAGTGCGACGCAACAAATGTTTAATAATAATTCTATCGCTTAGTAAAAAAATATTTTTTAGATATGGAAAGAATTTTAGTTGATATGGATGAAGTGATTGCTGATACTACATTGGCAATGATTAATTGGTATAAAGAAAAATTTGGCGGCGATATTGACTATGAAAAAATGCTTGCAGGGCATTCTTTGGTTAAAGGTTTTCCTGACGAACATCAAACAATTGTGCGGCAACAATTATTTGAACCTGGATTTTTTCGCAACCTGCCAGTGATTGAAAACAGCAAAGAAGTGCTGGAAGAGATGAATAAAAAATATGAAATTTTCATTGTGTCTGCTGCTGTTGAATTTCCAAATTCATTAATAGAAAAATATCATTGGCTGATGGAACATTTTCCATTTTTTACCTGGCAGCAAATGGTTTTTTGCGGAGATAAGAGATTAATGTACGGCGATTATATGATTGATGATCATGCAAGGCACTTGCAACATTTTAAAGGCAAGCCTTATCTTTTTAATGCGCCGCATAATTTGGATGAAAAAAATTATGATCGCCTGGAAAGCTGGAAACATGCTGCAGACGTGTTTTTGAAGTAACTCTCTTTTTTAAGTTTATTAATAAAAAAAAGGCCGGTAACAAAAGTTACCGGCTGTTGGGTTTTAGGGGTAAGAACAATAAAGTACCAATAAGCGCAGCAGGTCTGTTAATAAAATCTTTTGTAGGGTACTAAAATAGGGAACGGATCAGGTTACTGTTAACCATTGTTTTCGGATATCAGATTCTACCAATTTCCCTGCCTGCTTATTGGTTGTGCGTTTAAAATATTTTTTGCTGTATTAATTTTATAAGATGTTGTATGCATTGAAAGCTTAACAACTGAACCGGAAATTTTTGTTGCTGTGAAAGAAGCAAACAGTATTAATAAAATGGCTGCTGCTATTAAAAAGAAGTTGACCAATAAATTTTTTCCGTGTACAGTTTTATGCATATGTATACAATGATGTATAAAATAATTTGGGTATGATAATTTTTTTAGAAACGTAAAACAGGGCAACGTGTTGAGTTTCTCCATTGGCGTTCGCTGCCTGCACCTAAACGGATTCCTAACTTAAACCCTGCTGTAAAGTATGCATCGTTTTGATTTGGATTGCCTCTTTTATCGCCTACATTATAAGCGCCTGGCTGGCCGCGCAACGGGCTTTTATTCGACATCTCATCTGCAATTTTTGCAGTGGCTGCCGGAAGATATTTATAAAATAAACTCGGGTCTACAAAGTTTGTACTCACGTCATCTATATAATCAGTAAATGTTTTGCGGTGAATGATTTCGAAAGAAATATTTACACTGTTGCTGAAATAATATTTAACACCAATGCCCATCGGAATATTTAATTGCGTTAATGCATATTCTTTTCTATCTGGGTATTCAGGAAAACCTTCGCCTTCTGTATGCAAATCGCGCAGGTTTACCCAGCTTGTTGTGTGCGTGTTTGGATCAGTATAACTTCCTTGTGGGTTGAAATGAAAAACACCGATACCAATAATACCATAAGGCCTTAATCTTCCTTGTATATCTGTTGGATCATTTTCAAGAAAAACAGTTGGATATAATTCACCACCAATAAAAGCTTCCTGTATGTTTGATCGGAAATCGAGGTTCCTGTTTTTGCGTGATTCTTCTTCACCACCTTTTACATTTGTATTTGCATCGCTTCCGTTCAGTCCGCCAAAATTCAATGCCAGCCTGATGCCCAGCCATTCTGCAGGATATGCAGTTGCATAAATACCGTAAGAAAGTTTGGTAGTTTTTAAATTGTAATCTTTAACAAAGCCAGTTCCTTTTCCGTAATTGCCGCCAAGATCACCAAGGAAACCCATTGGGCCAACTGTAATGCCTGCGTCAAAATAAGTGCCTGAAGAAAGTTGACTGAAAGACGGAATGTTTAATGCAAATAATAGCGTTGCAATAAATACACACTTCCGCAATAAGGAGTGTAAACACTGTTTCATGAATATTAGATTTTAGTTTTCCGATGGATTGGATTCAGCAACAAAATATAAAAATTGCTGGTATCTTACAAGAAACGAAGGAAATAGTTTTTTATGTGTGCAGAATTAAAAATAATTTCTATAAAAGATTTTTTTTGTGGCGTTATGGAGTAAGCAACATTTCAATATGTTCGATGCCATCTTCTAAATAAACATTGCTGGTTTGTTGAAAGCCAAGTGATTCGTAAAATTTTTGCAGGTATAATTGTGCGCCGATTTTTATTGGCATTTTTCCAAATAATGAAAATAAATTTTCAATACTTTTTTGCATTAATTTTTTTCCCGTTCCATTTTTTCTTGCTGCCTGTAAAACTACTACACGCCCAATAGAAGATTCTACATAGGAAATTCCCGCGGGCAATATGCGTGTATATGCAACAAGTAAATTTTTTTCATAACCCATCAAATGATAACTCTTCAAATCTTTATTATCGAGATCTTGATAAACACAATTTTGTTCAACAACAAAAATTGCATTGCGCAATTGAAGTATGGCATACAATTCAAACGGAGTAAGCTCTTCAAATTTTTTTAATATCCAATTCATAGTAGTTGGCAGTTGACAGTTGACAGTTCGTTTTTATTAATACTTGAAAATTGATTATTGAATATTGAATGTTGATTATTATTAATCATTAATAATAATTTTTGCAATTAATAATGACTCATAAACCATCGACAAAAATTCATAACTCATAATTCATAACTCCTCAATATCCATATTTCTCTTTCCATAAATTTTTTAAATGTTTTCTCATCTCTTCTTCGCGTGCATTTTTTTGCGGATCATAAAATTTTGTTCCGCTGATTTCTTTTGGCAAATATTCCTGCGGCGAAAAGTTATTGTCATAGTTATGGCTGTATTGATAATCTTTTCCATAATCTAAATTCTTCATCAATTTTGTTGGCGCATTTCTTATATGCAATGGCACAGCCAAATCGCCGTGGTTGCGAACAGCTTGTTGCGCTGCGCCAATGGCAATTGTTGCTGCATTACTTTTTGCTGAAGATGCAAGATAAAGTGCGCACTGCGATAAGATTAATGAAGACTCAGGATAACCGATTTTATTAACAGCTTCAAAAGTTGCATTCGCCAATAATAATGCATTGGGATTGGCATTGCCGATATCTTCACTTGCCAGTATCAACATTCTTCTTGCAATAAATTTTACATCTTCGCCACCTTCAATCATTCTTGCCAAATAATAAACAGCCGCATTTGGATCACTTCCGCGCATAGATTTTATAAAAGCAGAAATGATATCATAATGTTGTTCGCCTTTTTTATCATACAAAGCAATGCGTTGTTGTGCAACATCCATCACCAGTTTATCACTGATGATAATATTATTTTCAGCAGCGTTACATACAAGTTCTAAAAGGTTTAAAAGTTTGCGCGCGTCGCCGCCACTTATATTAATAAGCGCTTCGGTATCTTTCAATTCAATTTTCTTTTTTTTCAATTCAATATCATTTGCAATTGCAAATTTTAATAACTGAATCAACTCTTTTTCATCCAAAGGTTTTAAAACATATACCTGGCAACGGCTAAGCAACGCGCTGTTTACTTCGAAAGACGGGTTCTCTGTAGTTGCACCTATTAATGTAACAATCCCTTTTTCAACAGCGCCAAGCAATGCATCTTGCTGGCCTTTATTAAAACGGTGTATTTCATCTATAAATAAAATGGCGTGCTGTTTATCTTTTGCTTCATTAATAACTTCACGCACTTCTTTAACGCCGGAAGAAATGGCGCTTAATGTATAAAACGGAACCTGTAATGTATGTGCAATAATATTTGCAATCGTTGTTTTGCCCGTGCCCGGCGGCCCCCACAAAATCATAGAAGGTACTTTGCCATGCTCAATCGCTGTGCGCAAAATACTACCTTTACCAGTAAGGTGCTGCTGGCCGGCAAGCTGGCTTAATGATTGAGGCCGAAGGCGCTCCGCGAGCGGAGCTTGTGAAATATCCATAAAAAAATTAAAATTAATTAGTACAACAAGTTAGCTTTTTTAGAGTTTTAATTCAAAGATGATCGTATGTTCCTAAAGCGTGCAAACGCATTAATAAGTATAAAATATTTAAGCCGGATATTTTTATCATTAATAATTATTATTAACAGTGCATCGGCGCAAAGCTGCTCTGCTGTTGAGAATTATGCTATTAACAGGCCCGGCGTGGTAATGATAAAAACTGTTTTTTCCGCAACGGTTGATGTGCGCAATATGAAAATTGATACACGCCGTTTTAACCATCTTGTAGATTCTATCCAGGAAATTGATAATAACGGAATCGTTTTTACGCCAGAACAAAAACTGGATATTGTGCTCCGCGAAATGAACAATAACCCATCGCGTTTTTTTAAAACTACGTATGATTATATAAAACAAACAGAAGAAATTACTGCAACAGGAACGGGTTTTTTTATTACGGGTGATGGCTATGTTGCCACAAATTCTCATTTAATAGATCGTGACAATGCTTTTATAAGAAGGCATTTTATTCTTTCCGCATTTCAGCAAATTACAGATGCAAATATTTCTGCACTGGAAAATTCGTGGGCAACAAAATTTACCGAGCAGCAACGCAGTTCATTATACACCACGTATTCATCTGTTTACTCAAGATTGTTTTCAATGGTATTGAATGATCTTAAAAAAACAGTGTATGTTGTTTATAGAAAAGACATCGAAGGCAAGCCATCTGTCAGTGAAACAAAAGCGGCATCAATAATAATAAAAGGTTTGCCAATGCCGGGAAAAGATGTTGCCGTTTTAAAAATTGAAGCAGATACAAATTTGCCGACATTAAAAATTGCAACAGGTAATTTGCCAATGGTTGGCGAACAATTATATGTTTATGGATACCCTGCGCCAGTTACCAATAATGATTTTGTTGCTGCAGAATCTGGCATTGAACCAACGCTTACAACAGGTATTGTAAGCGCTATAAAAAATTCAGTTAATGGATGGCCTGTAGTGCAGATGGATGCAAATATTAATCATGGAAGTAGTGGTGGCCCGGTATGTAATAATAATGGCGAAGTGATTGGATTAACAACTTTTGGAAGTATTGAAAGCACCGGCGGATTGGCTGCAGGCCTCAATTTCGCGATACCTGTGCAAATTTTAAAAGAGTTTTTAGATTCGGTTGATATTGAACCATCAACCAGCAAAGTGTCTGCAATATTTGCAGAAGGCGTGCAACTGTTTGAAAAAAAATATTACAGCAATGCACTCAAAAAATTTCTTACCGTAAAAAGTTTGAACATACATTATCCAACAATAGAAACTTATATTTCCAATTGTAAAACTGCTATTAATAATGGCGAGGATAAAAGTTTGCGGGTTATATTTTATACAGCGCTCGGCATTTTATTAATCTTCATTATTATTATTCCATACATTTTATTGTTTAGAAAAAAGAGAAAGAAGATTAATGAATAAAAAAATTTTCAGTTATTAACCTGATCATTTTCTTTATTACTAATAGAAATTATATACCATTTCATCAACCGGAAATTCAACACCACATTCGCCAATATGCTTATGCTTACAAGCAATGTAAATATTGCTGAGCCGCGGAGAATGGGAACAACATTTAAATTTTTTGCCTGCGGCGGAAGTTTTATTTGCTTGGCTAATTCCGGCGCTTGTTGTAAAATAACAATAGCATTTCCGAAACTCATTACTGCAAAAAATAAAGCCATAAAACCCATTATGCGAATGCCTGAAGGCGTTTGCCTGCTTAATGAAATGGATGGATAAATAATGCTTCTTCTCAATTGCAAAGCTGCATAACTGTGCAGTATAATACCGCCTGCCAAAACAATTAATATTAATGCAACAAATATTTCCGGTGATGCGGCAAGGCCGATTAACCCGCACAAAACAAGCAACGCACCAACTAAAATATTTATCCAGGAAAGTATGGCAGTTAACGTTAATAATTTTTTCATCAAACTAATTTTTTTGAACATCCAGTTTAATAGATAATTCATTCAACTGCTTTTCATCAATAGTTCCCGGCGCATCAAGCATCACATCTCTTCCTGAATTGTTTTTTGGAAACGCTATAAAATCACGAATGCTTTCGCTGCCACCAAGAATGGAGCACAACCTGTCGAAACCAAATGCAATGCCACCATGCGGCGGTGCGCCATATTCAAATGCGCCTAATAAAAAACCAAACTTATGCAAGGCTTCTTCTTTCGTCATTCCCAAAGCATCAAACATTTTTTCCTGCAAACCTCTTTGAAAAATACGTATTGATCCACCGCCGATTTCATTGCCGTTTAAAACCATATCATAAGCATTTGCTTTGATGCCTGCGTATGGATGTTTTAAATATTCAGCAGCATCTGCAATAGTTGGATCGTTATTAATCATCACTTCAATATGATCTGGCTTTGGCGCTGTAAACGGGTGGTGGCGCGCAACCCAGCGGTTTTCATCTTCTGCATATTCAAACAATGGAAAATCTAAAACCCATAATAATTTAAATTCATCATCTTTTCTAAAGCCTTTATTTTTTCCGGTTTCCAAACGCAGCTCACTGATGGCTTTGCGCGTGCGTTCTTCCGCGCCGGCAAGTATTAATATTAAATCGCCGGGATTTGCATTTGTTGCTTCTGCAATTTTTTTCAGTTTGTCTTCATGATAAAATTTATCAACGCTGCTTTTTAATGTGCCGTCAATATTGTATTTTATATATACCAAACCTTTCATGCCGATTTGCGGGCGCTTTACCCATTCTGTTAATGCATCAATTTCTTTGCGCGTCATTTCACTGCTTGCAGGAACTGCAATGGCAACAACGGTTTCAGCATCATCAAACACTTTAAAATTTACATCATTAATAAGCGAAGAAATATTTTGTTGATGTGGAAATGTGTGTGATGGAAATTTTAAATTACAAATTTTCATTCCGAAACGGATGTCGGGTTTATCATTTCCATAATGCCACATCGCATCTTCCCAACTCATGCGTTCCACCTTTTCTGTGTAGTCAATTCCTTTTACTTGTTTAAAAATATATTTGATCATTCCTTCAAACATATTTAAAATATCTTCCTGCTCCACAAAACTCATTTCACAATCAATCTGTGTAAATTCTGGTTGGCGATCGGCACGCAAATCTTCATCGCGAAAACATTTTACAATTTGAAAATAACGATCATAACCACTCACCATTAATAACTGCTTAAATGTTTGCGGGCTTTGCGGCAATGCATAAAATTGTCCCGCATTCATTCGCGATGGAACTACAAAATCGCGCGCGCCTTCTGGTGTTGATTTTATTAAGAAAGGCGTTTCTAAATCCATAAAATTATTTTCATGCAAATAATTTCTTGCAGCGCGATTAACAGTGTAACGCAATTCTAAATTTTTCTTTACTGCATTGCGGCGCAAATCGAGATAGCGGTATTTCATGCGCACATCATCGCCACCGTCCGTATCATCTTGAATTGTAAATGGCGGTGTTGCAGATTTATTTAAAATAGAAAATGAAGTAACTTTTATTTCTATATCGCCGGTTGGCAAGTTTGCATTTTTATTGCTGCGTTCTGTTACAATTCCTTTTACCTGCAAAACAAATTCTCTTCCAAGCGGATTTTCGTCCAGTTGTTTATTTAATTCTTCGCCCAATAATAATTGTGTGATGCCGTAGCGATCTCTTAAATCAACAAAATTTATACTTCCAAATTTGCGGATGGTTTGCAACCAGCCTGCAAGTGTAACTTCTTTGCCGATATCGCTTTTTCTTAATTCGCCACAAGTATGCGTCCTGTACATTAATAAAATTTTTCGTTTGAATTTATAAGGCTGCAAAGGTAATTTAAAAGAAGATTGCGCACACGCTCATTTAGCGTTTAAAAAAATGCTGAATAATGAATTAATGTACAAGTGTGCGACGCCACTGAAATCGATTAATTATTCAAATGCCGGGTTAATAAAATAAAAACTGATTAATATATGTGTTATTAATAAAAAATGTTCTCGAATAGATTTTTAAATTCATTAGCCTTCAACCGGTTACAAAAACTTTAAAAAAACTCAGCCAAACGCTTTTAACTTTTAAAAATAATTTTTATCTTGTTTACTAATCCGTTTCACTCCATTCTCCTTGTGATTAATCCAACTCATAAATTCTGATTCGCACAACTTACCTTATCTCTCTTTATCATCCTGTATTCTTCTAAGGCCATTGTTTTTCATACTCTAATCACAAAAAGAAAAATGAACCTTATGGAAATTGTAATCATTACATCCGTAGTATTGGGCATTTTAATTCTTCACCGCCCTGTTGCATTTTTGTTTCATCAATTGTACCTGAAACAACAATACAAAAGTTTTATTTCGAAAGAAACATTTTATCATTCCATCGTTTCGCGGCATATAAAATATTATAACCGCTTGGGTTTGGAAGAGCAGCGGAAATTTTTATTCCGAACGCATCTTTTTAAAAAATCAAAACATTTTCATTACATAGAAGTAGAAGAAAGTGAAACGATGCCAATCCTTATAAGTGCAGTGGCAGTGGAGCTTACATTCGGGCTTGATAAATTTATGTTCAATTATTTTAACGACATTTTTGTGCTGCGCGATGATTATCATTATGGCATGTATTCGCGCCCTTTTATGGGCCATGTAGATCAAAGCGGCATTTATCTTTCGTGGGATAATTTTATGAAAGGCATTAACGGGCAAACGCCCAATTGCAATGTTGGTTTGCATGAAATGGGGCATGCGTTGGCTTATGTAAATTTTATTACGCAAACAGAAGAAGACAAATATTTTAAGAAAGAATTTTTAAATTTTTCAAAAGTTGCGCGCCCGATTTTTACAGCGATGCAGCAGGGAGAAAAAAATATTCTGGGCGATTATGCTGGAACAAATTATCATGAATTTTGGGCAGTATCTGTAGAATTATTTTTTGAAAACCCGGTATTTTTTAAACACGAATTGCCGGAACTTTATGAAGCAATGTGCAGGGTGCTGAATCAGGATCCATTAAATTTTGTAAATGGAAAAACAACAATCATGTTGCGTTCATCATCACAAATGGCTGGAGAAATAAAAAGAAAAAAGATAGCTTAGATCATACACACCATTTCATTAATAAAAAAAGATGCTGATTAAGTTCAGCATTTTTTTTGTCATTCTCGCGAAGTTGGGAATGACGGAATTGGAGAAGTTGATTGATAAAATAAATGTACAAGTGTGCGACGCAACTGATGATCATTAATGAACAAAAGATTGTACAAAATAAATTAAATAATAATCAGTTTTTGCTTAATGCTTTTGCAAAACGGTTTATATCAACTTCAGGAATTATTAATGAGTTATTAATAATATTTTGCGCAAACTGATTTGCAAAATAAGGCGCAAGCGAACAGCCTTTTGTTCCCATTCCGTTAAAAATGCCAACGTTTTTTTGCAATGGATGAAAACCTACAAATGGCCTGCGTTCCAGCGTTGCCGGGCGAACAGATGCAATATGATCATGAATTTTAAAGTCGGATTTTATCCATTCTTTTAAAATCATTTCCGTCATTTTCCTAAACGATTCTGTCGGCTGATCATTTTCAAAATTCCATTCATAAGAAGAACCAACCCAAAACAAATTATCTTTTAACGGAACAAGATTAATACCTTTTTTAAAAATATTTTTTGCAGTAAAATTTTCAATTTCAATGATTAATGCTTCGCCTTTATTCGGCGCAAATGGAAGGTTTTTAAAATAAGGATTGTTATAACTTTCAATACCATCGCAAAAAATTATTTTGTTTGCACTAATATTTTTATACGTGATTTTATTTTCATTAATAGCCAGTTCATTTATATCAAACCGTTCATCTATTAATAAATTTTCAGCAAGCATTTTTTTTCTGAAAGCATTTATTAATAAAAAAACATCAACTAAATAACAAGGTTCTATTTCTCCATATCCAAAATCGTAGTGAAAATTGTTGAGCCAATTATTTTCATCAGATGGGTTATTTAAATATTGTTTGTCTTCTTTATACCGATTAATAAATGCATTGCGCATTTGTGGCGTTGCAAAAAAATCAACTATATTTTTTTGAGTGATGCAATTAATATTTAAGTGATTGCCGATTTCTTCATATGCATTCAGCGCGAAAGGCAGCAACTCGTCAATCATCCAAGTCTTTACAATTCTTCTTCCCGTAACAGGATTAATAATGCCGGCCGCAGCTTTTGATGCAGTGTTTGGTTTTGATTCATCAATAATAATAAATGATACGCCGGATTTTTGTAAATAGTAAGAGAGAAAAGTTCCGCTTATTCCCTGGCCGATTATTAATGTTTCAGTTTGTACAAACCCTGAGCTTGGCGAAGGGTCTTGCGCAATCGGCTTTTTTTCATTCGAAAGCCTTTTCAGTTCATTAATATCATCATTCATTAACGCTTCTTTCTTTTTTCTTGACCAACCTTTTATTTGTTTTTCAATTCATTTGCTTTTACAGCAGTTTCGACAAAAGTGTACCAAATGAGTTTTAAAGGCCTTCTTTTAAAAGTATAACACGTTGGAAAAAATCCAGTTTCATGTTGCCAAATTCTTTTTTCAAGATCGTTTGTTAAGCCTGTATAATAACTTTTATCAGCGCATTGTAATATATAAACTGCATACATTTCTTCAGTTATTCATTTAATTTACCGCCCTTCGCCAGGCTCAGGGCTAGTCTTCAACATTAACTCTTATCCCTTCGCTGTGACTTGAAAATTCCGGTGCGTACATGCATTCAATGTTTGTAATGCCATTGCTAAAATTTCCTGTGTTGGTAACGAACAATGCATATTCAAAAACATAAGTGCCTTTCGGAAGCCAGCTAAAAAAGAAATTAGTGCTTGCATCTTTCGTGGTTTCATAATAGCCTAAACCATCCTGCCATTTATATTCGCTCAGTACATTAACGGGTTCCATGCATGATGCGCGCATATCTTTCATATGCACATATTCCATGTCACGATCAACTTTTAATTCGATGCGCACTTTTATTTTATCGCCTACTTTTAATGAACCATTTTCTAAAACAGGTTCCAGTATTAATCCGCGATCTGTATTTTTTTCAACAAATAATTTTTTATTGAGTTGCAACGGCGTTGATGCTGGTGTAATCTTATCCAAGTTTTCAAAGTATTGCCAGTATGCTGAACCCCAGGCTGGCTGCGCGTTTGCAGCCGAAGATGAATTTACTGACACAGAAATATTTCCCATAGTTGCATTTACAAAAGGCCCGTCAATTGTTTTTTTAAGATAACCCGTTCCGGCTTCAGCATTGGCATCATTGCTATTAATAACTATTTTATCACCTGCAATAATTTTTACTGTAGGAGTGTTTTCCAACCAATCAATTCCTTGCAACAACAATGCGTAACATGCGTCAGCCGTGGCTTTGGTGGTTTTCCAGTTTTGTGTTTGCTTTTGTTTTAATAACCAGGTTTTTAAATCATTCACAGTTTTTGTGTCTTTATTAATTTCACTGAATGCTTCTATTAATAACGATTGTGTTTCAACCGGAGCTTGTTGCCAGTAATAACCAGCGTTAATATCTTTCCAATACATTCCTTGTTCTTCATTAATAATTGCATTTTGTTTTAATGATGCAAGAATGTCTTTTGCTTTTTGCACATCGCCTGTTCTAAATAATGATAATGCAATCATGCCTTGCATAAATTTATTTTGTTGCAACCAAACCTGTTGTGATTGTTTGCGATAATAATTCATTGCCGCAAAAGCTTCACCAGGCAATGCATATTCATTAAAAAAACTGCGCATGTACAAATATTGAATCTGGGTATAATCAAGATTATTATTATTAATATTCAATTTATGTTTTACGAGATAATCATAATCTTCTTTTATTTTTTTATCCAAATATGGAAGTGCATTTTTTACAATGTCATTTAATTTTTCTGTTAATGATGGTGGCAATGCGTGTAATTTTTTTAAATGGCCGATGCCTGTTAAAATATATTGTGTGATGTAACGATCATCCGGTCCACCTTTAAACCAAACAAAACCGCCATCATCATTTTGCATAGCTTGTAATTTTGTTATTGTAGACTCAAGCTGGTGGCTCATTTCAGACATATCAAATAATAATGCAAGATTTTTTTTCTGTTGCGCTTCGTTTTTTGCTTCTAAAACCCAAGGCGTTTCCTGCAACAATATTGATTTTAATTCCTGGTTTTTTTGAAGGTTGGAAAGCAGCGCGCTTGTATCACTTGTTTTCCACTTTTCAAATATTGCTTTAATGCGCGGCGAACTATTAATAATTTTTGAAGCCAGCGCATTTGCATAAAAACGATTGAAAGTTTGCTCCGCACATTCGTAAGGATATTCTATCAAGTATGGCAAAGCCTGCACCGCATACCAAGCAGGATTACTGGTAAATTCAACAGTAAAAGAATGATGGTTTAATGTTTCGCTGTTGTTGCTTTGTAATAATTTTTCAAACTTAAAATTCTTTGTTCCGTTGCCGCGCATATTTAACGGAAGGCTTTCTGTTACCAGCATCCTGTTGCTTAAAACAGGTAATGTGGTTTCTTCACCATCGCTGAAACTATTGCCAGCCACAGTTTTCAGAGGCGCGTGTGCAATTATTTTATAAGTCAATGGTTTATTAAACTGATAAGGAATTTGAATAGGAAAAATAACAACGCCACTTTGTTTTGCACCAACTGTAAAATATTGATTGGCCTGCATATTCTGAAACCATCCGTCAACAGGTTCGTTTGTTGTTGCATCAAACAATTGCAATTCTGCCTGTCCTGTCATTTCAGAATCCGTTAAGTTTACAATTTTTGTTGAAAGATCAATATGATCACCTTCGCGCAAAAAGCGTGGTGCATTTGGTTGCACCATTAATTCTTTTTGTGTGATGGTTGTTTTTTCTTCATAGCCAAATGATAAATCTTTGGTGTGCGCAAGCGTCATCCATTTCCATTGCGTTAATGCTTCCGGCATCGTGAATGAAAATGAAACATTACCTTCAGCATCTGTTTTTAAATCAGGAAAAAAGAATGCTGTTTCGTTAAAGTTTTTTCGGATTTGGATTGATGAATTATCAGGCTCATTTTTTTTATTTTCTGCTTGTTCTGATTTTACATTTTTTAATTGTACATCTTGAACAACAATTCTAGACCCGTAGCCCGCAATATCTTTTTTGTAAGCAACATTGCTTCCTGTTTTCATATTATAAACAATATTATCATCTATCATTAATCCTTTTGAGCCGTCTGGGTCATTTTTAAAATCTGGAATTTGAATCATTCTTGGTTTACCAGCCATTGCTTCTAAAGTATTTGGTCGTAATGCCATTCTTACTGAGCCATTCAGATTTCTTACTACAGTAATATTTCCTAATAGATCATATTCTTTTTTATAAAAGGAAGTTAGATAGTAATTATCCAAATATTTTTCTTGTGACTGTATTAATGAAAAATTATTTCCTCCATTCCAATTTTCCTGAAATGAATAATTGGAAAAAATATCCGGCTTACTCCATTGTTGTTTTTTAAATTGATCAAGCGAAGCATCGTACATACTTGCCAAAACTTCTGCCGCAACTTTATCTTTTTTATATCCTGAAATTTTTACTGTCCATTTTTCTTCACTGCCTGGCAAAGTTTTATCGCGAAATGTTTCATAGCTGATATTTAATTCTTTATTTGTCCAGGAAACAAAAACAGTATTTGTATTTGTATAAAAACGATTGTTTTTTACAAAAGAATGAAACACGCCAAAACCTCCGCGATCATTTTCGGTAATATTAAAGTCAACAGATTTTTTTTCATTATTAATATTGAAGAAAGAATAACTTGAATCATTTTCTTTTTTATTAATGCCATGATCAATTTTTTGGATCACGAATAAATCCTTTGCTGATGAACCAACATTAATAGTTATCTTTTTTTCTGGTTCAGTAACTTTATAATTATCGAAAACCCAGTTGTATTGCGGGTTCGCAGGATTACCGTTTTTTGCATCATACAATTGAATGTATTTTATATTCTTTACATCTTCATTATATTTATCTTTTGCAGTCGCTTCAATTACATACCAACCTGCCTGAAAACTTGTGCCTTGTATCTTAAACCTTGAGTCTTCTTTCGTACTATCCGATTTTTCAAAAACCTTATTAATCTTTTCCCAGTTCTCTTTTTTTGTTTCATCGCTATATTCATCGAAAGGAAAATTTTTAATAAACTCTTCTTTGCTCATTACAAATTGATCTGGATGTTCCCAGTAACGTTCGCGTATTAATCTGTCGGGAGATTTTAATTTATAAATGGCAACATTCACGTTTGCTGGTTCAAATTCACCAGATAAATTTTTTGTCTGAATAAAAATATTTTTCAAACTATCAGCAGCAATATTATCGCCGTAAGGTAGAGCAATAGAAAGATTCAATGCTTTATAACCAACAGGCACAATGGTTTCAGCGCTTCTTGTTTCTCCATTAATGTCAGTAATGTCTGCGCTTATTTTATATTCAAAAACTGGCTGCAATATTTTATTAATAGATTTATCAGGCATTGCTGCAAACGAAATATTAAATTTTCCATCTGCATTGGTTTTTATTTCTCCATGCGCAATTTCCTGCGAACTGCTGCGCGGAATTCCTGAGCGCCAATACAGCCACGGATAAGGATAGCGCGCCTCGCGGACAACACGATATTTTACAGAAGCTCCATCAATATTATTTCCTGCATATGCTTTTGCAGAGCCGGTAATTTTTATAGAATCATTAATGCGGTAAGAACCTTTTACTTTTTCATATTCTACATAAAATTTTGGGCGCTTATATTCTTCAACAGAAAATGATTGTTCGTTTCCACTTGAATCATCTGTTATTTTAAATTCACCATTTAATAAATTTTCAGGAAGAATAAATTTTCCATTGTATGATCCAAAATCATTTGTTGTGAGTTGCAGTGAATCTACTTTTTCATCATTGGCATTGTATAAAAATATTTTTGTTTTAAAAGATGGAATTATTTTTGATTGCCTTGTTTCAGAATCTTTTGTAACAACAATTCCTTTAAAATAAATTGTTTGTCCCGGCCGATAAATTGAGCGGTCAGTAAATAAAAAAGTTTTTAAATTGTTTTTTTCATATTTTGATTTATCTGTGCTTTCATTATCATTTGCATCATTATAATTCCTATAAGTATTTATTTGATCGTCTAAGAAAAGATGATCTGTTGACGTGGTAATTTCTAATAATTTGTCATTGTTTCTATTATTATTATATTTTTCCTGCAATAAAAAATAGCCGTGGTTATCTGTTTGATAATTAGTTGATTTACTCATATCAGTTTTACCGGTTCTATTATTGTAGCTTCGTTCCAAAACCTGCACTGACGCTGCATTTAACGGCTGCCCGCTTTCGCGGTTCAAAACAAAATAATCAAAACCATTATTAATGTAAGCAATGTTGGAAACATAAAAATATTGAACGGCTAAAGGGTTTTTTGTAAGCTTAAAATTGCTGTCGACGCTTGCCAACAATGCAAACTCACCAACTGGCAATGCATCAATTTTTATTTCTGCAGCATGTTTTTGATAATCGTTTGTTTGTGGAAATTGTTGTGAGAAATTTTTGAGCGAAGGAAATTTTAATAATTTTTCCCAATAATCATCCTGCCATTGATTGTTGGAAAGATTATCTTTTATTCTTTGATCTATTTTAATAATCCGAAAATATAACTGCGAAAAATTTTTATAATTTATTAATGAACGAAAAGGTTGATCAGGAACGTTTACCTTTTCTGTTTGCATGCTTAATTCAGGTGCAACAATTTGTTTTAAAAGATTTATGCAATTTGATTTTCCTTCGGAGCTATCATTTAATAAAATTATTTTTTTGCAAATCGTTTTTGCTTCAACATATGCATAACGATTGTTTGTATCTTTTAATGCATCATACTTTTTTGCTTTTTCAAAATATTGCAACGCAATAAAATACCACGCTTGCGCAGCTTGCTGAGTTGAATATTTATCTGTAATATTTTTCAAGGCTTTGTTATATAATTCATTTTTATTTTCTGAAATGCTGTATTGATTTACAAATTCTATTCTTTCAATATCTGCATCTATTAATGCTTCAGGTTTTGCATCATTAATGTGAAATAATAAAAGTTGCTGAAATAATTGAAGCGCTTTAAAATGCAGCGATGAAGAATCTTTTGTTGTAAAATGATATTTTGAAAAAACATTTGCAGCTGCAAATGCTTCATCATTATCTAATTCAAAAGCATAAGCGGGTTTATTAATATCGCGTTCATCATTTTTAAAATATTCCAATGCGCGATGCGTTAATAAATCATACAATGTTGGCCGCAGGTAACGAACATTTCCTTTTATAATAATCGCATCAAAAGGCTCAAGCTTTGTTTGTTGTAATAGCTTTTCATTAAGCAATGAGGCAAGATATAATTCACTTATTTTTTTATGAAAATCATCAATCGTCCATGTGGCAATATCTGTTTTTTTAAAATCAGTTGTGTTTGTGCGGCTATAAAACCTGTAACGGTTTTGCTGAAAATAATTCCAGTACATTTCTGCCAAAATGCTTGTGAGTATTGACTTTGCGGGTTCCTGAGCAGATTTTATTTCTTCTTCTAATTCATTAATATTTTTTTTTACAGCATCATCCTGGTTGTCTTGCTGCAAATTCATTTTATACATTAATGCTTTAATAACCTGGGCATCATTTTTTTCTTTTTTTGCAAGAATGTAAATGTTGTTTACTTCATTCCATGCAGATTGTGTTAATCCTTTTTTATTAATAAGCGAATCAACTTTTTTCCAGTTTTTTTCATAACCGTTATTTGCATTTTGTGCAAATAATGTTGTGCCTGATAAGGATATTAATATAATGGCGCAGATATTTCTAATCATTGAAAAAGCTTTTTTAAAGTTACTTGTTTATTATAATCTTATAATGAAGATGATTGTAATTGTATTTTATAAGATGCACAATTTATAAAAATAGCATATCGCATTTCATGTTATTCCTTTAACAAGGTTATAACTGTTCCATCTTAAACAAACACAACGTTTGTACATCTTATATATGAGTTCTTTTTTAAAAAACAATTAAAATAAAATGTATGAAAACGAAATTTACTTTACTTATTGCAGCAGCTTTAGTTTTTACAACAGCAACGCAAGCGCAGAATTACAACGATCATAATTACGCATATAACAATGAAAGAAATGATCGCCGCGACATCCACCAGGATCGCAATGCAATGTACAGAGATGATGCACGCATTAACCAGGAAAAACATGAAATGTACCGCGATGAAGCGCACGGAAATTACAGAGATGCGCACATTGATCGTTATGAATTAAACAGAGATCGCCGTGAAAGATTTTATGATCGTCATGAGTTGTATTTTGATCACAGAGAATTTCGTCATGACCACAGATATGACAGAGGTTGTTTCTAAATATTAGTTGTCGGTTGTTTTTCAGAATAAAGAAGCCCGGAAATTTTCCGGGCTTTCTTGTGTTTGCGTAACAATATCTTTTTATTAATCGTGAATGGTCAATATTTTTCACCACTCACCATTCACCAAAATCATTTCTTCAAAACTTTCGCCATCGTTGCGCCGATATCAGCAGGGCTTTGTACTACATGTATTCCGCACTCAGCCATGATTTTCATTTTTGCAGCAGCAGTATCATCAGCACCGCCAATGATTGCACCAGCATGCCCCATTCTTCGTCCCGGAGGCGCAGTTTGGCCGGCGATGAAACCAACAACTGGTTTTGTTCCATTTTCTTTAATCCATTTTGCTGCATCAGCTTCCATGCTTCCGCCAATTTCACCAATCATTACAATGCCTTCCGTTTCGGGATCGTTCATTAATAATTCAACGGCTTCTTTTGTAGTTGTTCCAATTATCGGATCGCCGCCAATGCCCACTGCTGTTGAAACGCCGAGGCCGGCTTTCGCAACCTGGTCAGACGCTTCATATGTTAATGTTCCTGATTTTGACACGATACCAATTTTTCCTTTTTTAAAAACAAAGCCTGGCATAATACCAACTTTACATTCTTCTGCAGTGATAACACCAGGGCAATTTGGCCCGATTAACCTTGTATTTTTTCCCAGTAAATAATTTTTCACTTTCACCATGTCTTGTACAGGAATGCCTTCTGTAATACAAACCACCAAAGCAATTCCAGCTTCCGCAGCTTCCATTATTGCATCTGCTGCAAAAGCCGGTGGCACAAAAATGATTGACACATTTGCACCGGTAGTTTTCACTGCATCCGAAACGGTGTTGAACACCGGTTTATCGAGATGCGTAGTTCCACCTTTGTTGGGCGTTACGCCGCCAACCACGTTGCTTCCGTATTCTATCATTTGCGTTGCGTGAAAAGTTCCTTCAGTGCCGGTAAAACCCTGCACAAGTATTTTGGAATTTTTATTAACTAAGATTGACATATTAATATTTGTATTCGTTCAATTGGGAAACAAAAATAGGGGAAAATGCGGTGAATGTGAAAATGAGAAAATGCGCAATGTGAAAATGATCCATTAAGTAAAAAACAAAAATTAAAAAATAAAAAAAACCAAGTTGGTTTTATAAATATATATCTGTCAACAGTCATTTGTCATCAGTCAACTTTTTTTGTACCTGACAGTTGATTAATAATTAAGCTTCAGTGACGTCGCACACTTGTGCAGTTGTATTAATAATGATCTTTTTATCGCCAAAAAATCATAAAGAAAAAGCAAAGAACCTCTGAGAAACTCTATTCCTCAGCGCACCTCTGTGGCGAAAAAAAGATCATTATAGCCGCGATTGTACAAGTGTGCGACGCCACAAATGTTCATTAATGAACCGAATGTTCGGACAATAATATTAATGTGAAAATGTGATGAATGTGGTAAATGTGAAAATGCTGATGAAGTAAAAAACAAAAAGTAAAAATTAAAAAATCAGGTTTTAATAAAATCAGACATCATACATCGGCATCATACATAAAGTTATTTCAACAACTCATCCATATTGCGATGGTTATCTATTTTGCCTTTCATTTCCAGCATGCGCATGTCTTTTGCATCTTGCAAAAATTCGGAAGCGAAAATGAATTTATTAAGGCGATCGTTTTTACTAAATATAATTTCTTTGTTGCTGCCTTCCCATTCTTTCACGCCCTGGTACATGTAAATAATATGATCACCGGTTTCCATCACGCTGTTCATATCATGCGTGTTTACGATTGTGGTGATATTAAATTCTTTGGTGATTTCCTGTATCAGTTTATCAATCAGCATGGATGTTTGCGGATCAAGGCCGGAGTTTGGTTCATCACAAAATAAATATTTTGGATTCAATACAATGGCGCGCGCAATGCCAACACGTTTTTTCATTCCACCACTTAACTCCGCAGGAAATTTTTTATTAACGTCTTTCATGTTCACGCGATCCAACACTTCATTCACGCGTTTTAATTTTTGCTCGTACGAATCTTTTGTAAACATGTTTAGCGGGAACATAATATTTTGTTCAACCGTCATGCTATCAAACAATGCAGAACCCTGGAAAAGCATACCAATTTGCTGGCGCAATTCTTTGCGGTGTTCCTGTGTCATTTCACTAAAATTTACACCACTGTAAGAAATTTCTCCACTGTCGGGTTCAAACAAACCAACAAGGCATTTCATTAATACCGTTTTGCCGCTGCCGCTGGTGCCAATAATTAAATTGCATTGCCCGGCTTGAAAAACAGCGCTCACGCCATTAAGCACTTTTTTATCGCCAAAACTTTTGTGTATGTCTTTAAATTCGATCATTGATTTTTATTGATTGGCTGTTGGCCGTTAGCCGTTAGCTATTAGCCATTAGCTAAAAGCCAATAGCTTTCTTATGATGCTAATAATAATTGTGCCAGTATATAATCTGCAAATAAAATGGCCACGCAACTTACTACCACGGATTTTGTACTTGATCTGCCGATTTCCAACGCGCCGCCTTTTACATAATATCCATAATAAGCCGGAATGCTGCTGATAATAAATGCAAAAGTGTAGGCTTTTACCAAGGCAAAAAATACATTGTATGGTTTAAAAAATTGCAACAAGCCTTTATCAAATGTTTGCTTGGAAAGTATGCCAGACATAACGCCTGCAAACCTTCCGCCCCACATTCCTAAAACGCCGGCGATAATAACAAGCATCGGAATGGTTAACATTGATGCAGCAATTTTTGGAAGTATTAAATACGTTTTTGTATTAATGCCCATTATTTCCAGCGCATCAATTTGTTCGCTCACGCGCATGTTGCCCAACTCACTTGCAATTTTACTTCCCACAACACCGGCAAGCACGATACAAACCAGTGTGGGCGCGAACTCCAGGATAACGGTATCGCGCACAATTTGTGCAATGGTTGATTTTGGAATGAACGGGCTTACCAATTGATAAGCCGTTTGCAATGCAGAAACAGCGCCCATAAAAACAGAAATAATAACTACAATGCCGAGCGAACCAATGCCAATTTCAGAACATTGGTGCATAAATTCTTTCCAGTACATTTTCATGTTTTCCGGTTTGGAAAACATGCCTTTCAACATTAATAAATAGCGGCCGAATTCTGTAAATATTTTCATTCAGTAAAAATCAAAATCATTAATAAGTTAGAAGTATACTGCAAATACGAAATACAAAGTACGAAATACGAACCTAAAATCTTCATCAACGATTATTAATAAATTAGAAATAAGAAGTTAGAAGTACGAAATATGGATTTGAAAATTTACTTCAACATAATTATTAATAAAGAGTTCGTATTTCTAACTTATTATTTCGTATTTATTATTAAACGCCTTTCGGTGGCTTTTTCAATCGTTTCCACCACGATGATTTTTTAACTGCATCATCGCTTGAGTTCTTGCATTTTATTTGTGCATCAATTACTGCAACCAATGCCATATTATAAATACTGCGCACAGAACTTCCGAGTTGTAAAACGTGTACTGGTTTTTTTAATCCCAACAATATCGGGCCAATGGCATCTGCGCCGCCAACTTCTTTTAATAAATTATAAGCAATATTTCCCGCGGCTAAATTGGGAAATATTAATGTGTTCACTTGTTGATCAAGCAATTCACTAAACGGATAATTTTCTCTTATAATTTCATTGCTAAACGCAAGGCTGGCCTGCATTTCACCATCAACTATTAATGAAGGGTTTTTTTGTTTTACAATTTTCCGTGCTTCCGCAACCAACCTTGCTTCGGGCGAATCGCTTGTACCGAAATTTGAATAACTGAGCATTGCAATTTTTGGAACGAGATTAAAATTGCGCACTTCTTTTGCAACCATTAATGTAATGTCTGCGAGTTCTTCTGCTGTCGGATTAAAATTTACCGTTGTATCTGCAAGAAATAATGGGCCGCGTTTTGTAAGCAACAAATACATGCCTGCAATTTTTTTCACGCCTTCTTCTGTGCCGATAATTTGTATTGCTGGGCGAATCGTGTCCGGATAATTTTTTGTCAACCCCGAAATCATTGCATCGGCTTCGCCGGTTTCAACCATCATGCAACCAAAATGATTTCTGTCGTGCATTAATTTATGCGATTCATGTTTATTAATACCACGCCGCTGTCTTTTCTTAAAAAAAAGTTCTGCAAAAAATTTCCGCTTTTCATCCTGCTCTTCACTGTTCGTATCTATAATCGGAAAATCTTCGATGTCAATATTATTAATAGCAGCAATACTCTTTATCTTTTTTTCATTGCCTAATAAAATCGGGTAAGCGATTCCTTCATCATATACAATCTGCGCAACTTTTAAAATTTTCTGGTTATCAGCTTCCGCAAAAACAACTCTCCTTGGATCACGTCGTGCTTTGCTTCCAACAGCACGTATTAACTGATTATCCAAACCAAGCCGTTTATTTAATTCAATCGCATACGCATCCCAATTTGCAATCGCAATTTGTGCAACGCCACTTTCAATCGCAGCGCGTGCAACTGCTGGCGCAACGGTTGATAATAATCTTGGATCAAGCGGCTTTGGAATGATATAAGTTGGGCCAAATGCAATCGTCTTTTCATTATAAGCCATGTTCACAATATCAGGAACAGCAGATTTTGCCAAATCTGCCAAAGCCTTTACGGCAGCGAGTTTCATCGCTTCATTAATCTGCGTTGCACGCACATCCAACGCACCACGAAATATAAATGGAAAGCCTAACACATTATTAACCTGGTTCGGATAATCGCTTCTCCCGGTTGCCATAATAATATCATCGCGAACACCAATCGCTGCTTCATAAGTAATCTCCGGATCAGGATTTGCCATTGCAAAAACGATTGGCCTTTTCGCCATGCTCTTCACCATTTCAGGAGTAACAACATTGCCAACACTTAATCCAACAAACACGTCTGCATCTTTCATCGCCTGCGCTAAAGTGAGGTCACTTTTTTTAATTGCAAATGGTTTTTTGTCTTCGCCTAAATCTGTGCGCGCTTCATGCAGCACACCATCTTTATCAAACAAAATAAAATTTTCATACTTCGCGCCGAGTGCCACATATAATTTTGCGCAAGCCATTGCAGCAGCGCCTGCGCCATTAATAACAAAACGTACTTTATCAATTTTTTTCTTCTGCAGTTCAAGCGCATTAATCATTGCCGCGCTGCTGATAATTGCAGTGCCGTGCTGGTCATCATGCATCACCGGAATCTTCAGCGCTTCGCGCAATTTTGTTTCTATATAAAAACATTCCGGCGCTTTTATATCTTCTAAATTAATGCCGCCAAAAGTTGGTTCGAGCGCTTTTACAATCTGTACAAATTTTTCCGGATCTTTTTCATTAATCTCAATATCGAACACATCTATGTCTGCAAAAATTTTAAAGAGCACACCTTTTCCTTCCATCACCGGCTTGCTAGCTTCCGGGCCAATATCGCCCAAACCCAATACAGCCGTGCCATTGCTGATAACGCCCACCAAGTTTCCTTTGGCGGTGTATTTATAAACGTCTTCAGTGTTTTTAAAAATTTCTTTGCAAGGTTCAGCCACGCCCGGCGAATAAGCAAGCGATAAATCGCGTTGTGTTTTTGCTTCTTTGGTGGGCACTACTTCAATTTTTCCGGGCCTTCCCTTGGAATGATATTCGAGCGCCTGTTCCCTTCGAAGTTCTTTTTTTGCCATAAATATTTTTTTGTTAACCGGCATACGCAACATTAATCGTCATCAGTTGCGTCGCACTCTTGTACAGATAATTCTTTATTCAGCGATTAAATAAAAAACCCCGCACAACATTTTGCCACAAAGCAAAACAGGCTGCAAAATACAAAACTATTACCACTGGAAGGAATTGAGGAAAGTGGAAAATTTAAGCAGGCAATTCTGGATAACTATTTAGCTCATCAATAACATTATCATCTTGCCGTTTTTCTAAATTTCCTATTGAAATAAATTCGTAGATTTTTAATACTTGTTTGCAGTAAGTTGTTTTATGTTTTGGTATAGCATCTTCATTAAATTTTTTTGCTCTAATAAAACTTTCCGAAATATAAAAGCCTCTTAAACCTGTCCTTAATTGCTTCCAAAATGCAGTAGAATATTTTTGTTTGTCTTTATGACTCGCATTATATAGATCATATGAAATTTCGATAAGCTCTTTTGATATTAATAATTCAGAAATTAAATCATAATGAGGATTATCTTTTTCTTTTCCTTCATTTTTCCAAATTTCATTGCAATCTTTTGCTTTATCTAATGCAGTCTTCAGAATGTTTTGTTTTATATTTAATTTTCTATTTGAATAGAAAATAGTTATTGAAATAGCTACCGCAGTAATAGAAATTAAAATTGAAATAAAATCTTTTAACGCAAAAGATTCCAAGCAATAAAATATATATAAAAGCATAAGAATAAAAATTAGATATAGTAACAATATAGATAAACTGCAAATAAGAAACTTCACAACTTACAAACTCACAGAAACTCCCAGCCACGCCATCATTCCCATTCCAATTTCAATGGCACTTTCATCAATATTAAAAGTTGGTGTGTGCACACCGGAAGTAATTTTTTTTTCTTCATTCATTACACCCAAACGATAAAAACATCCGGGGATTAATTGCGTATAATAACCAAAATCTTCAGCGCCCATGCGCATTTCTGTTTCTGAAACATTTTCTTTTCCAATATATTCTTCGGCTTCTTTTCGCGCAATTTTATTCAACGCTTCATTATTATGAACAACCGGGTAACCAACATCAATATGCAAATCAATTTGCGCGCCCATACTTTCTACCAAACCAATTGCTTCTTTGCGGATTAATTCATGCGCTTTAAAACGCCACGCTTCATCCATTGCGCGGAAAGTGCCCATCAGCTTCACTTCGCTGGGAATAACGTTTGTTGTGTAACCGCCTTGAAAAGATGTGATTGATAATACAGATGGAGAAAAAGGATTTCTGTTTCTGCTGATAATTTGTTGCAATGCAACAATCAAATGCGATGCGATTAATATCGTATCAACAGTTGTGTGCGGCGCTGCTGCGTGGCCGCCTTTTCCTTTAATGGTAATATAAATTTCATCTGCACTTGCCATCACCATGCCGCCACGAAAACTAAGTTTGCCAACTTCCATTCCAGGATGAACATGAAGCCCGAGAATTGCCGCTGGTTTTGGATTTTCAAGTACGTTTTCTTTTATTAATAAACTTGCGCCGCCCGGATTTTTTTCTTCGCCTGGTTGAAAAATTAATTTGATGGTGCCTTCCCATTCATCTTTTAATTCATTCAAAACTTTTGATGCACCAAGCAAAACAGATGTATGCACGTCATGCCCGCATGCATGCATCAAACCAATATTTTTTGATTTATAATCAACATCATTTTCTTCTGTAATAGGCAGTGCATCCATATCTGCGCGCAATGCAATTATTCTCTTTGTTGGGTTTTTCCCTTTTATTATTCCGATAACTCCGGTCGTTGCTTTTATTTCAAATGGAATTCCAAACTCCGTTAATTTTTGCTGAACAAATTTTGAAGTTTCAAATTCTTTATAACTCAATTCCGGGTGCGCATGCAAATGATGACGGACTTCTATAAATTCATCAGCATATTTTTTTGCAAGGGTTTTTATTTTTTCTTTAATCATGATTTTATGTTAGATGCGGGTTACGGGTTTCGAGATACGCGATATTGGATTCGGGATTTTATTTTATAAGATTACAAATTATCGATTCATTAATGAGCATCAAGATTTATCCAGCATCACGTATCACATATCTCGCATCACGCACCTCGCATCTCGTATCCCGCTCCTTATTCTGGTTTTACTTCAATCGTATCATGCACTACATACATTCCCGTTGGAAATAACGAAGCCATTTTTTTTACATACACATCTGCTTCTTCACTGGTTTTAAAATTGCCAACTTTCAATCTGTAATTTGGTGGCTGGTATAAAAGATACACTTTCAACTCAGGGTATTGCTGGTATATTTTTGTTTTTGCTGCAAACACTTTATCGCGGTTGCTGCTATTAATAACTTGTATGCGGTAACCAGCGGCACTTCTGCGGCTGTCACGCGTTGTTGCTTCATTAATCTGGATTTGTTTTTTTATTAATAAATCCACACGAGCATCTTTATTTACAACAACCGCATTTGAATCTGTTTGCGCAAATAATTTTGCAGCAAACAACAGACACAACAAACCAAATATCTTTTTCATTTCCTTTTTATTTGTTAGATAAAATTGCTTTCAATATTTATTAATAAAAATAAAACAGTTTTAATAAACCTGTTTTTCATTAACCGGTTGGCCTGAAACTATTGCCAAGCTTGCGCTACAGCCGATTCGTTCTGCGCCTGCATCAATTAGTTGTTTGGCAAAATCATACGTTTTTATTCCACCAGATGCTTTTATTTTTATAGAAGGCGATAAATTTTTTCTCATTAATAACACCGCTTCCACTGTTGCATTTTTTTCTGCATAACCTGTTGATGTTTTTAAAAAATCAACGCCAGCCGCGCCGTATAAAGTACAGCATTTTATAATTTCTTCATCCGTTAATATTCCACTTTCAATAATAATTTTTACAACCTTTTTCTTATTATGAATAAAGGGCAACACTGTATTTATTTCATTCGCTAAATATTGCCAGTCGTTATTTTTTAAAGCAGTGATATTAATAACCATATCTAATTCATCTGCGCCATCTGCTATAGCCAATAATATTTCTGCAAGCTTTGCTTCAATCGCAGCATATCCAAATGGAAAACCTATAACAGTTGCAACTTTTACATTACTGTTTGCAGTTAATCTTTTTGCTTCGCGCACAAATGGCGGCGGAATGCAAACCGCTGCAAAGCTGTACTGCAAAGCTTCTTCACATACTTTAATAATATCAGCATGCATGGCAGTTGGCTTCAGAAAAGTGTGATCAATATATGAACAGATATTCATCCGAATGATTTGCCGTTAATAAAATTATAGTGCCAAAACTACTTCATTTCAGTAAATTCGGTAATCATTCATTTTAACCAATTAAAACTACTGCACATGGGAATTCTTCGAATGCACCCGCCCGGAAAATTATTTTTCCTGGTGATGGTTTTATTATCAATTTCATTTTATACAAAATCACAAACTACATTTCCTGTTAATGGTGTTGCAGATCCGCGAACAGCAACGTTTGCATTTACAAATGCAACGATTGTAAAAGACGGACAAACCACTTTGCAAAATGCTACATTAATAATCCGCGAAGGAAAAATAATTTCTGTTGGCACAAATGCACAAGTGCCGAAAGACGCTGTGGTAGTGGATTGCAGCGGAAAATATATTTATCCGTCTTTCATAGATATTTATAGTGACTACGGAATTGCGATTCCTGAAAGGCAGCGCAATGGTTTTGATTTTCGCGCGCCTGCGCAATTCAATTCCAATACAAAAGGTGCATTTAATTGGAACCAGGCCATTAAACCTGAAGTTGATGGATCGAAATTATTTGCAACGGATGATGCCAAAGCAAAACCTTTGCGCGACAATGGTTTTGGCACTGTGCTTACACATGAGAAAGATGGCATTGCGCGCGGAACTGGCGTGGTTGTTACATTAGCAAATGAAAAAGAAAATTTAGTGATCGTAAAAGAGAAAGCATCTGCACATTATTCATTAAGCAAAGGAGTTTCATCGCAAAGTTATCCAAGCTCATTAATGGGTGTGATTGCATTGTTGCGGCAAACTTATTTAGATGCACAATGGTATAAAAGCAAACCTGCGAAAGAAGGCACGAATATAAGTTTGCAGGCGTGGATTGATAATCAAAATTTGCCGCAAATATTTGATGCAAATGATAAATGGAATGATATACGCGCTGATAGAATTGGCGATGAATTTGGTGTGCAATATATTATTAAAGGTGGTGGAAATGAATACCAGCGCATTAATGAAATTGCTGCAACAAAAGCAACCTATATTTTATCATTAAATTTTCCTCAGGCACAGGATGTAGAAGATCCTAACGATGCACGTTTTGTTTCCCTCGCTGATATGAAACATTGGGAACTCGCGCCAACAAATCCTGCTGCATTTGAAAAAGCAAACATTCCGTTTTGCTTAACCAGCGCGGATTTGAAAGATTTAAAACAATTTATGGCAAATCTTCGCAAAGCATTTGATAATGGATTAAGTGAAGAAAAAGCATTTGATGCATTAACGAAAACTCCCGCAACATTAATAAATGTGTATGATAAAGTTGGAAGCATTGATGCAGGAAAAATCGCAAATTTCTTAATAACCAAAGGCCCGATTTTTAAAGAGAAAACAGTCATACTTCAAAACTGGATACAAGGTGAAAAATATGATGTGAAAGAAGAAGGATGGAACGATATTAAAGGCACATATAATTTAGTAATCAGTTCTGCAAATGGATCATCAAATTATACGCTTGATGTAAAAAGTGATAACAGTGCAAGTGTGATTGGAAAGGATACATTAACAACAAAATTTAATTATGATGGTAAAATTATTAAATTAAGTTTTTCATCTGCAATTGCTAAAAAGCCCGCTGGTACTGATTCTTCAGCGCAAAATAAAAGTGGAAAATTTGGTGGCGGCATGCGTGGCGCTGCTGCATCTTATCGATTAAGCGGCGTTAGCAATGGAAATGTTTGGAATGGAAACGGCGATGATACTGCAGGAAATATTTTAACATGGACTGCAACTTTCGCAAAAGCAACACCAATAATTGCTGATAGTACGAAGAAAAAAATGACACCAAAAGTTGGTAAAGTTTTATATCCGTTTGATGGTTATGGTTGGGAAGAATTACCAAAGCCAGAAAACATTTTAATAAAAAATGCAACTGTTTGGACAAATGAAAAAGAAGGAAAATTAGACAACACAGATGTATTGGTGAAGAATGGAAAAATTGTTCAGATCGGAAAAAATATTGTTGATGCATCTGCAAAAGTGATTGATGGAACAGGCAAACATTTAACTGCAGGAATTATTGATGAGCATTCACACATTGCTGCTGCTTCTATTAATGAAGGCGCGCAATCTGTTACGTCAGAAGTTCGTATTGGTGACAATTTAAATCCTGATGATATAAATATTTATCGCCAGCTCAGTGGTGGCGTTACTTCATCACACATTCTTCATGGTTCTGCAAATACCATTGGCGGGCAAACGCAATTAATAAAATTGCGCTGGGGCGTTGATGATGATGGTTTGAAATTTAAAGGCGCAGATGGGTTTATAAAATTTGCATTGGGAGAAAATGTGAAGCGCACAACTTCATCAAACAACAATCGTTTTCCTGATACACGTATGGGCGTTGAAGAAGTATTAACAGATGCTTTTACACGCGCTGTTGATTATGAAAATGCAATGAAGAATGCAGATGCAAATAATAAAAAGAAAGGCGCAACACAAACAGTTGTAAGAAGAGATTTGGAATTGGATGCATTGGTAGAAATTTTAAATAAAAAACGTTTCATCACTTGCCACTCTTATGTGCAAAGTGAAATCACTTCATTAATACGCGTGGCTGACAAATTTAATTTTCGTGTAAATACTTTCACGCATATTCTCGAAGGTTATAAAGTAGCAGATAAAATGAAAGCACATGGATCAAGTGCATCTACATTCTCTGATTGGTGGGCATATAAAATGGAAGTGCAGGATGCCATTGCATATAACGCAACGATTATGCAAAAAGTTGGTTTGAATGTTTGTATAAATTCTGATGATGCAGAGCAGGCACGCAGGTTAAATCAGGAAGCTGCGAAGAGCGTAAAATACGGCGGCATGGCAGAAGAAGATGCATTGAAAATGGTAACGCTTAATCCTGCAAAAGCTTTGCATGTGGACGATAAGGTTGGAAGTATCAAAGTTGGTAAAGATGCAGATCTTGTTTTGTGGAGCGATCATCCATTGAGCATTTATGCAAAATCATTAACAACAATTGTTGATGGAACAATTTATTATGACATACAAAAAGATGAAGCTGCACGAAAATATATTGTGCATGAAAGAAACCGCTTAGTGCAAAAAATGATGGGCGAAAAAAAATCAGGTGGCGCTACAATGCCCGCGCAGCCAAGCTTTCAGGTAATACTAAGTTGCGGCGATCATGAACACCATGATGGATTAATAACAATTGATGCAAGCGATGAAGACGTTAACACAAACAAGTAAACTCAACTGAAAATGAAAAAATTATTTTTTTTAATAACAAGCTTGTTGTTTTTAATAACAGCAAATGCGCAGGACGATGTATACCCCGCGAAGGATTACAAAGGCGTTTTATTTATTATTAATGGAACCATCCATGTTGGCAACGGCCAGGTAATTGAAAACGGGACTATCAAAATTGAGAATGGAAAAATTGTTGCAGTCGGGCAAAATATTTCTGCAACGCAAGATGCAAAAGTTGTTGATTCAAAAGGCAAACAAATTTACCCCGGATTAATACTTCCTGTAACTGATTTGGGTTTGAAGGAAATTGCAAACGGTGTTCGTGGTTCAAATGATTATGAAGAAATTGGTGATTTAAATCCAAGTATCAGATCAATTGTTGCATATAATACCGATTCAAAAATCATCGGGACATTAAGAGCGAGTGGAATTTTATTAGCAAGCGTTACGCCGCAAGGCGGCACTATCAGTGGTTCTTCAAGCGTTGTGCAACTCGATGCATGGAATTACGAAGATGCTGCATATAAACTGGATGGTGCTATTCATGTTAATTTGCCAACGTTTATTGCACGGCCAAACCGCTTTGCATTTTTTCTTGGCTTGCCGCAGGATCATGTAGATCCAACAAAACAAGCATTGGAAAAAATAGCTGAAATAAAATCTTTTTTCCGCCAGGCAAAAGCATATTTGCAGGAACCAACACATAAAGAAACCAATTTAAAATTTGAAGCCGTAAAAGGTTTATTTGATAAAAAACAAAAATTATTTGTTCATGGCGACCAGGTAAAACAAATGCTGATTGCTATAGATTTTGTAAAAGAATTTGGTTTTGATGTGGTGATGGTTGGTGCAAGTGAAAGTTTTCAAATTGCAGATTTATTAAAGCAAAATAATATCGCCGTGATTTTGCAGGAAGAACATGCATTGCCCGCAACAGAAGATGACGATGTTGATCAACCATATAAAACGCCGTATCAATTACAAAAGGCCGGAGTATTATTTGCATTGAATGATCAACACGATGAAACACGTTACCGCAACTTGATGTTTAATGCCGGAACTGCCGCTGCGTATGGATTAACGAAGGAACAAGCACTTCAATCAATTACATTAAACAGCGCAAAAATTTTAGGTATCGATGATCGTACAGGTTCTCTTGAAGTTGGTAAAGATGCAAACATTGTAATCAGCGATGGTGATATTTTAGATATGCGTACCAGCATTATCAGCGCTGCGTTTATTCAAGGCAGGCAAGTGAGTTTAGAAAATAAACAAACACAATTGTATGAACGATACATGAAGAAATATGGCTTGATGAAATAATTTGCCATGTGAAATTTTATACCCAAAAGCAGCTTCGTGAGAGGCTGCTTTTTTTATTAATATATCACCAATACTTTTTATTAATAAACTAATGAAGAATTATTAATCACTCATTCTTCATTATTAATTTCTATTGTCCGATCTATTGATTCATTAATGATCATAAGTTGCGTCGCACACTTGTACATTTAATTTTTACTCAGCTATTTATTTTGTCTTTCATTCTTTTTATTATTCGTCATTCCCGCCTTCGCGCAAATCTCATTAATAAAAATGTAGCTGATATTAATCTCGTTCTCCAATGGAATTCCCGCTTTCGCGGAAATGACGATTGTACATTCGCAGATAAATAAAATTTAAAAATTACAATGCATTAATAAATTCTGAACAAAAAACTAATGTACAAGAGTGCGACGCCAATGAAGTTGAATATAGTTCGCCAACTTCACTAACAAATGTTTTGTACAAAAAAAATCCACCACATTAATATACGTGATGGATTTTATAATTAGGTGTCATTCTGTTCAAACCTTCCGGCAGCAAGCAAATCGTACGAAAGTTCCGAATGGAAAAACAGAATGACAAGATTATAAAAAAAAGTTCCTGCTGATCTGGGCAGGAACTTAAAATATCTTTAGCCAGTCTTTTTGCTCATTAAAATTAGCGGTTGTTTCTTTTCCCTTTTGTTATGTGGCAGTTAAAAAGTTTTCTAAAGTAAAAATCTTTAGAGGGCAATCTTTTTTTCTGTCATCATTTTGCGCAGGTTGATCAAACCGTAGCGCATGCGGCCAAGTGCAGTATTAATGCTGCAATTAGTAAGGGATGCAATTTCTTTGAAACTCAAATCCGCATAATGGCGCAGGATGATTACTTCTTTCTGATCTTCAGGAAGCAAATCAAGCATCTGGCGAACACGGTCGTGGCTTTGGCGTTTCATCATTTTGGTATCCGCACCTTCTTCAGTAAAATTAATTACTTCAAAAATGTCGCGGTCGTCGCTGGTTTTAATAGCCGGCGTACGTTTCACTTTCCTGAAATGGTCTACACACAAATTGTGTGCAATGCGCATTGCCCAAGGAAGAAATTTTCCTTCTTCGGTGTAGCGGCCACCGCGGATTGTGTCAATAACTTTGATGAGAACGTCCTGAAAAATATCCTCGGCAAGGTATTTGTCCTTAACCAGGAACAGGATGGAAGTGTACAGCTTATCCTTATGGCGCAGGATTAATGCTTCAAGAGCATGTAAATCGCCGTCGCGAAATTGGTGAATAAGCTCATGGTCGGTGTTTAAGCGTAGTGATTTCATAAACTTCTACGGGTTTTTGAAGGTGATAGGATATATATGTCTGGATTTAAAAAAAAATTGATGGTTTGGTTTTTCGGTGTTTAGTGTAGAAGTGATAGGTCGATAGGCGAAATGAGTTTTAGTTTATTAATAGTGTGCGAATAAGAAATTAAAGATAGAGAATTTTTTGAAATAAAATCATTTTCCAAAAAAAAATTATTTTTTATTTCTTTTTAAGAAAAAAATTACAGGATGGGCATGTAATTTAATACAACCTAATTCTTATAAATTTGTTTTATAATTATGGGTGTATCTACAAAAGCTAAAGCTGCAGCAAAAAAAACCGCGACAGTAAATTCCAAAGACGCTATATATATAAAAGGAGCCAGAACGCACAACCTTAAAAATGTTACGGTTGAAATTCCGCGCAATAAATTAATAGTTGTAACCGGCGTTTCAGGTTCAGGAAAATCTTCATTAACGATCGATACTTTATTTGCAGAGGGCCAGCGCCGCTATGCAGAAAGCCTGAGCGCTTATGCACGTCAGTTTATGGCGCGCATGAACAAACCTGATGTTGATTTTATTAAAGGCCTTTGCCCGGCCATTGCGATTGAACAAAAAGTAATTACAAGAACGCCGCGCAGCACCGTTGGCAGCATGACGGAGATTTATGATTACCTGCGTTTATTATTTGCGCGCGCAGGAAAAACTATTTCTCCTATCTCTGGCCGCGAAGTAAAAAAAGATGATGTAAAAGATGTTGTGGATGCTATTAATAAATTAAAAGAAGGCGATAAAGTATTAATCCTTGTTCCATTCAAACAACAAAAAAACCGCAAGCCTGCAGAAGAATTAAATATTTTATTGCAGAAAGGTTTTTCAAGATTGTATATTAATAAAGAAACTTTACGCATAGAAGATTTGTTGGAAGATAAAGATTTTACATCTGACATTTCGCATCCTACATCGTACATTCTTGTTGATCGTTTGGTAGCGAAAAAATTTGATGAAGATGATTTGCACAGGCTCGCGGATTCTGTCGGCACTGCTTTTTATGAAGGCGAAGGTGAAATGATAATTGAAATAAATGGCGATAAAACACTTCATTTCTCTAACAAATTTGAGTTAGACGGAATTCAGTTTGAAGAACCGGTTCCCAATTTATTTTCATTTAATAATCCCTTTGGCGCGTGCCCAACTTGTGAAGGTTTTAGCCAGGTTTTAGGAATAGATTCTGATTTGGTAATTCCCGATAAGCAATTAAGTGTCTATGAAGGCGCCGTTGCTCCTTGGAAAGGCGAAAAATTAATCTGGTGGAAAGAACAGTTTATTAAAGGCGCAAAAAAATTTGATTTCCCAATCCATAAACCAATTATGGATTTGACGAAAAAAGAATACGAAACTTTATGGAAAGGCCACGGCGATGTGCATGGCATTAATGGATTTTTTGATGAAGTGGAACGCAATTTATATAAAGTGCAATACCGCGTTTTATTATCGCGCTATCGCGGAAGAACAGATTGCCCGGATTGCAAAGGTTATCGTTTACGCAAAGAGGCATTGTATGTAAAAATTGGCGAAAAAAATATTGGCGAATTGTGCGAAATGCCAATCAGTATTTTGCAGGACTGGTTCAACAAACTAGTACTAAGTGACTACGATACACAGGTTGCAAAACGTATATTAATAGAAATCAAAAACCGCCTGCAAACCTTGATGGACGTTGGTTTGGTGTATCTTACCTTAAACCGTTTGGCAAATTCATTAAGCGGTGGAGAAAGCCAGCGCATACAATTAACACGTTCTCTCGGAAGCAATCTCACCAATTCATTATATATTTTAGATGAACCATCAATTGGTTTGCACTCGCGCGATACAGAAAGATTAATACGCGTATTAAAAGAATTGCGCGATTTAGGAAACACCGTTGTTGTTGTTGAGCACGATGAAATGATGATGCGCGAAGCAGATTATATTATTGATATGGGCCCGCTCGCAAGCCATCTTGGTGGCGAAGTTGTTGCTGTTGGCAATTATGATGAGCTTATTAATAATCCAAAAAGTTTAACCGGAAAATATTTAAAAGGAGAATTAAAAATTGATCCGCCAAAAACAATCCGTAAATCAAAACGATTTATTAATGTAGAAGGCGCCCGGCAGAATAATTTAAAAAATATTACCGTTCAATTTCCTTTAGATGTTTTATGTGTCGTAAGTGGCGTTAGCGGAAGCGGCAAAACAACTTTGGTAAAACAAATTTTATATCCTGCATTAAATAAATTGAAAGGTGAGTTTGGTGATAAGGTTGGCATTCATAAAGCATTAACAGGCGACATCGATTATATTTCACAGGTTGAAATGGTTGATCAAAACCCGATTGGTAAATCGTCAAGAAGCAATCCCGTTACATACATTAAAGCGTATGATGAAATCAGGGAGTTGTATTCCAAACAACCACTAAGTAAAGTACGCGGCTTTATGCCAAAACATTTTTCTTTTAATGTGGATGGCGGGCGTTGCGATGCATGCAAAGGCGAAGGCGAACAGGTTGTTGAAATGCAATTTCTCGCCGATGTACATTTAACCTGCGAAGTATGCAACGGAAAAAGATTTAAAGATGAAGTGCTTGAAGTCACGTATAACAACAAAAGTATTTATGGTGTTTTAGAAATGAGTGTGGATGAATCTTTGGAATTTTTTAAAGATGAAAAAGATATCATTCAAAAAATAAAACCATTAAGTGATGTAGGTTTGGGATATGTAAAACTCGGGCAATCATCCGACACATTATCCGGCGGAGAAGCGCAGCGCGTAAAGCTTGCATCGTTTTTAGGAAAAGGAAAAGCGCAAGGTCACATACTTTTTATTTTTGATGAGCCAACAACTGGTTTGCATTTTCACGATATAAAAAAATTACTCAACTCTTTCAACGCATTAATAGAACAGGGACATTCTATTTTAGTAATTGAACACAATACAGATGTTATAAAAAGTGCAGATTGGATAATTGATCTAGGCCCCGAAGCAGGCGATGCTGGCGGAAACCTAGTGTACGCAGGCGTTCCAGCCGGATTAAAAAAAGTGAAAGAAAGTTTTACGGGAAAATTTATTTAAGTATGAAGTATAAGTTATGAAGTATGAACTATAAGTTATTTAAAATACTTTATAGCTAATACTTTATACTTTATGCTTATCTCAGCCGGTCCAAACTCTTCACCAACTTTTCATCTTTCCTGATTCCTCTTGCGGCGAGAATTAAAAAGATGGTCATTACAATTGGAAGCAATCCGCCGAATTCGTAAGTTCCTTTTGTTATCGTTGCTGATGATTTATATTTTTCTATTTGCCAAACTTCCAATGCGATTGCAGCGATTGAAAGTAAAATTGAAATAAGAACAATTTTACTTTGCAGCGGACGATTCTTAAATAAAAAAATGGCAATTAATGAAAGGCATGCAACGCTCATTAATACTGCAAATAATAAAAGGCTTTCTGTTGCAGATAATTTATAAATAACATTATTAGCCAGCGCCGCTTCAAAGATGGAAACTTTATACATCGAAAACCCGCAAGCCGCCGCCAGCAATAACCATATCGTTTGTATTCTTTGTAGCATTTTTTTATTTTTAAAAATCTCTTTGTTAATCGTGAATGATTAAAAAAACATTCACCATTTACCTACCCAAGTTCGGGATACAAAATAAACTGCCCCATAAATTCATTCACCTGTTTTCTTACTTCACCAATCAGCATTTGATCATCGGCATTCATTAATACATTATCAACTGCGTTTACAATAAACTGCATGTGTTCCTCTTTCATTCCGCGCGAAGTAACGGCCGGCGTTCCAACGCGAATGCCGGAAGTTACAAATGCACTTTTATCATCAAACGGAACCATGTTTTTATTCAATGTAATATCAGCTTGTACTAAAACCTGCTCTGCTTTTTTACCGCTGATATTTTTATTTCTCAAATCGATCAGCATTAAATGATTGTCGGTTCCATTGCTTATTAATTGATAACCTTTATCAACAAATGCTTTCGCCATTGCCTGCGCATTTTTAATAACCTGCATTGCGTAATCCGTAAATTCATCGCTTAATATTTCGCCGAATGCCACAGCCTTGGCGGCTATTACGTGTTCAAGCGGGCCGCCCTGTGTTCCGGGAAAAACCGCCATATCAATCAGATTACTCATCGGGCGGATATTTCCTTTCACATCTTTCAAACCAAATGGGTTATCAAAATCTTTCTTCATTAATATAATTCCACCACGCGGTCCGCGCAAAGTTTTGTGCGTTGTTGATGTTACAAAATGGCAATGTTCAAATGGAGAGCTTAATAAATTTTTTGCGATTAATCCTGCAGGATGCGCCATATCACACATTACAAAAGCGCCAACTTCATCTGCAATTTTTCTTATTCTTGCATAATCCCAATCGCGGCTGTAGGCAGAAGCGCCGCAGATTATTAATTTTGGTTTTTCTTTTTTGGCAACAGTTTCCATCATTTCATAGTCAACCAAACCCGTTTCTTTTTTAACGCCATAAAAAAACGGCTGGTATAATTTACCCGAAAAATTTACATGCGATCCATGCGTTAAATGCCCGCCCATGCTCAAATCCAATCCAAGTATTTTATCGCCGGGTTGCAATATCGAAAGCATTAATGCACCATTCGCCTGCGCGCCGCTGTGTGGCTGCACATTTGCATATTCACAGTTAAAAATTTGTTTGATGCGATCAATGGCAAGCTGCTCTGTTTGATCAACGATTTCGCAACCTGCATAATATCGTTTGCCGGGATAACCTTCAGCATATTTATTCGTTAATACACTTCCGGTTGCTTCAATAACTTGTAAAGACGTAAAATTTTCTGAAGCAATTAATTCGATGCCATGGCGCTGGCGTTCGAGTTCTTTTTTAATAAGGCCAAAAACTAAATTATCTCTTTCCATTTTGCAAAAATAGGGCAACTATAATTAAATGGCTCAAGTGTGAAATATTGGTGTAATATTTATTAATAATTTTTTTCAAACCAATTATTAATAAAAATAAAAATCGCGGCTAATAAAATTAATCAAAAAAATATTTTATTAATAAACTTAGCATGTATAGAAAAAAAAATTTTTAGTAAAAGCAAACCGAAATCAACAAAATATAACGCGGCAATTTGTAAAAAAAACACTGAAGTTTGAAACCATAAAATTACCTATTTTCACACACCTTTTAAAGGCGAGAAATAAATACGGATTAAGAAATACGAAATCATTTTATAATTCTTATTTCGTACTTCGTATTTGCTAAAAACAAATTATGAAAGCAATCATACCGGTTGCCGGCGCAGGCACTAAGTTACGTCCGCATACATATACACAACCAAAGGCGCTTATTCCATTAGCAGGTAAAACCATTCTTAGTATAATTGTTGACCAATTAATGGAAGGCGGCATTGATGAATTTATTTTTATTGTTGGTTATCTCGGCGAAAAAATTCAGGATTATGTGAAAGAAAAATATCCGCAACTTACCGCGCATTTTGTTTATCAAAATGAAAGGCAGGGAATTGGCCACGCCATTTTATTAACGAAAGATATTGTGGGCAGCGATGAATTGTTTATAGTGCTTGGCGACACAATTTGCGAATACGATATTAAAGAAGTGCTTGCCAATCCGAGTTCTGTTTTAGGTGTAAAACGTGTTGATGATCCGCGCAATTTTGGCGTTGCAGAAATTGATGAATCAGGAACGATTACGCGCGTTGTTGAAAAACCGCAGATACCAAAATCAAACCTCGCGCTCGTTGGCATTTATTTAATCCGCGAAACGTCCGGGCTTTTTAATTGTGTTGAAAACAATATAAAAAATCATTTAACGAGTTACGGCGAATATAATTTAACCGACGCGATTGAATGCATGATTAAGAATGGCGCAAAGTTTCAATCGTTTAAAGTGCAGAACTGGTTTGATTGTGGCAAGAAAGAAACTTTACTGGATTCAAATTCAAAACTGCTGAAAAAATTTGGTAGTAATATTTCTCCCGATCATCAATTTGAAAATACAATCATCATTCAACCCGTAAGCATCGCGCCGGGATGCGATATAAAAAATTCCATCATCGGCCCAAACGTTGCGATTGGAGAAAAAACAATTGTCAATTATTCCATCGTAAAAAACTCCATTATTGGTTCATTTGCAAACCTGTATGATATTGTGCTCACACATTCATTAATCGGCAGCGACACAGAAGTAAAAGGCGAAAGCCGCAGCCTTAATATTGGTGATAATACAGAGATTGATTTGGGGGAAAGCTGATATTAGTTATGAGTTATAAGTTATGGGTTATAAATGTTGGGACACTTTACCATGTTATTCTCAAACTAATTTAAATGAAATATTTTTGCATTAACTCATAACTCATCACTCATAATTTATAACTCTCTAATTCCCACATTTCCCAACCGCATCACCAATTTATTTGGTATAGAAATTCCCATCATCCAGGCTGGAATGGTTTGGGCAAGTGGCTGGCGACTGGCGAGTGCAGTCAGCAATGCTGGCGGTTTGGGGTTAATCGGCAGCGGAAGCATGTATCCTGATGTTTTGCGCAAACATATTCGCGCTTGCAAAGCTGCTACCAGCAAGCCTTTCGGCGTTAATATCCCTTTATTATTTCCCAATATTGAAACACATATTAATATTGTTATTGAAGAAGGCGTAAAAATTGTTTTTACATCTGCCGGCAATCCTTCAACGTGGACAAGCATTTTACAAAAAGAAGGAATAAAAGTAGTGCACGTAATCAGCAGCAGTAAATTTGCAAAAAAAGCAGAAGATGCAGGCTGCGATGCAGTTGTAGCGGAAGGCTTTGAAGCCGGCGGCCACAACGGGCGCGAAGAAACAACGACAATGGTTTTGCTGCCTTCAGTTTGTAAATCTGTAAAAATTCCTGTAATTTCAGCAGGCGGAATTGCTACAGGAAGACAAATGCTTGCCACAATGATAATGGGCGCCGATGCCGTGCAGATAGGAAGCCGGTTTGTTGCAAGTGAAGAAGCATCATCTCATATAAATTTTAAAGAAAGAATTATACAATCGCAGGAAGGCGATACGATGCTGATGATGAAACAACTCACGCCCGTACGTTTATTAAGAAATAATTTTTTTAAAGAAATATTTGAAGCCGAACATCGCGGCGCAACAATTGATGAAGTAAAATTATTACTCGGAAGAGGCCGCGCAAAACGCGGCATGTTCGAAGGAAATTTAGACGAAGGCGAATTGGAAATCGGGCAGGTGAGCGCATTAATAAATGATATTTTACCAGCCGCAGAAATTGTAAAAAACATTTGGAACGAATTTAACGAAGCCCTTAATAAACCATTATTATAATACTGCCAAAAACTGATTTATGAAAATGCCAAACAAAAAATTACTCCTTCTTTTTTTAATTTTTCCACTTGCTTTTTTTGCAAAAGCAAACAGTGGAAAACCAAGCGGCCCGTTGCAGGGTTATGTAACCGATGCCGTTACTAAAAAACCTGTTGCAGGCGTTGTTGTTTCTGCATCTTCAGCAAGCGCAAACGCTTTGCTGGAGGCTATTACAGACGATGATGGTTATTTCAGTTTTGGGCAAGTTCCATCAACCGCAGTTACTTTGCAGTTTGATAAAAAAGGTTACCAGCAGGTAAAAAAAACAAATATTATTATTAAAGAAAAAGCGCAGGTAAAAGTGAATATAGAATTTACACAGGAAGATTTATCTGGCGATAAAGATGATTCAGAATATCCGTTGCTGCACATGCTGCACATGGATTAAAAGTTTTGTAAAACAGAATTAATAAAAATATTTTATGCTATTAATTTTTAAAAAGATTAATAGCATTTTTATTTACCAAGCAGCAGAATTACTATTCAACTTCATTGGCGTCGCACACTTGTACATCATTTCTTTATTCAGATTTTGAGATTAATAATTTACAGGATTTTCATTTTATTAATCTGCGCATCTTCGCTAAAAATCTTCGCCGCAAATTCACAAAAAATAATCCAACAATCCATTAATCCAAAAAATCCAAATAAAGATTATCTTCAAAACTTACAATCAGCGTAACTTTCTGCATTAATAAATTATAAAAAATCTTTCCCTTAAATTATTTCTAACGATGAAAAATAATCCACTTGCTATTCTTTCAACTGTATTAATACTTTTTTTTTACAGCAGTTGCAGTAATAATATTTCAGAAAAAAATACAACGCAAACCACAAATAAAGATTCTGCATTAATAAAAGATTCATCCACAAACTGGGCATTGCTTGGCTTTGTAAAAGTTGACAGCGCCAACCCGATTTTAACGCCGGGCACAAATAGTTTCATTGATCCAATCATTAATAAAAAAGTTTTCTGGGAAGAAAAAGATGTTTTTAATCCTGCAATTGTTGTGAAGGATAATAAAATATTTATGCTTTACAGAGCGCAGGATAAAATTGGTTTGCCCGGCGGCACATCAAGAATCGGTTTGGCTGAAAGCAGCGATGGTATTCACTTTACGCGGCATGCAGCACCTGTATTATTTCCTGAAAATGACGAATATAAAAAGTACGAATGGCAAGGCGGCATTGAAGATCCGCGCGTGGTTGAAGATAGCAGCGGTGTTTATTATATGATGTACACTGCGTTTGATGGCAAAGTTGCGCGGCTGCTTGTTGCCACTTCAAAAGATTTATTACACTGGCAAAAAAAAGGTTCTGTATTTGCAAAAGCATACAACGGAAAATATATTAATAAATGGTCCAAATCTGGTTCAGTCGTTTCAACATACAATAATGGAAAAATAATTGCTACAAAAATTAATGGAAAATATTGGATGTATTGGGGCGATCAATTTATCTGGTGCGCCACTTCAGATGATTTAATAAACTGGCTTCCGGTAGAAATGATGAAAGATGAAAAACCAATTGTTCCATTAAGAAACGAAGCGTTGAATATGCCGGATTTAAAAATTGTAATTCCAACAAGGGCAAAAAAATTCGACAGTGATTTGGTTGAATCCGGCCCGCCGGCAATGATAACTAATCAAGGAATTTTATTAATGTTCAATAGCCGCAACATTCCTGCAATCGGCGACAGCAGCCTATCTGAAGGCACATATGCTGCATCGCAAGTGTTGTTGGATAAAAATGATCCAACAAAAATTTTGCACCGTTTAGATAATTATTTTATCAAACCTGATAAACCTTATGAACTAAACGGACAAGTAAACCACGTTTGTTTTATAGAAGGCTTAGCTCAATTCAATGGAAAATATTTTTTGTATTACGGAACAGCAGATTCGAAAATTGGAGTGGCGGTGAGAGATATTAAATAATAATTCTTGACACAATTTGAACATCTAAGTATTTATTCGGAGTGTGACTATTAGTTATATTTTTTATATTTGATATTATTCAAAACTGACTTATTATATGAAATTAAGATTTTTAATCCTACAACCGCTTTGTATTATATTTTTTATTTGCTTTATTTTTATATTCAGTTGTAAAAAAAATTCCAACCAGCAAACTCCAACAACGCCAACTCAACCTCAATCGCCAGTGGTAGCTTATGTAAATGCTTCGATAAGCGGCCGTGTTGTAGATATGAATCAAAAGCCCTTGGCGAATGTAGTTGTGAGCAGCGCTTTTAATTCAACAACAACAGATATTAATGGGCAATTTATTTTTACCAATACACAATTTGATAAAAATGCAGCTTATGTGAAAGCAAGTGCTGCTGGTTATTTTAATGGTTCAAAAACCATTCAACTTGTTGCAGGTTCATCTAATTATATTCAAATAGCATTAATCACTAAAAATCAATCCGGACAATTTACTGCTTCATCTGGCGGTAGCGTAACTATTAGCAACGGAGGAAGTATTAATTTTTCAGCAAATTCTATTGTTGACTCAGCCACAAGTGCAGTATATACAGGCCTTGTTACCGTGTCGGCTTATTTTCTTAATCCCTCAATGAACAATTTTGGAAGCATTATGCCGGGGCAATTAACCGGCATTGCAACAGATAGTTCATTAAAAGCTTTGCAGTCTTTTGGAATGATGGTAGTGGAACTTACTGGCGCGAGCGGGCAAAAATTGCAAATTGCAAGTGGCAAAACGGCTTCATTAACGTTCCCCATACAATCTAATTTGTTACCTTCTGCGCAAGACTCAATTCCTTTATGGTATTTTGATGAAGTTAAAGGATTATGGCGTCAACAGGGTAGCGCAGCTTTGCAGGGAAATAATTACGTAGGAACAGTTTCGCATTTTTCTTTTTGGAATTGTGATCACCCTTTTCCTATTGTAAATTTTAAAGCTTTAATAGAAGATAAAACCAACAGCCCTCTACCTGCAATTCATGTTGTAATTAAAAATGTTGGTGATAGTACGCTTTTATATGGAGATGGATATACAAATTCAACCGGCAATGTATACGGGCTTATACCTGCCGATAAAAATTTGCAATTGTTGGTTTACAACCGTTGCGGTGGTTTAATTTATACAAAAAATTTTACTACAACAGGTGCTGATATTGATTTAGGAACAATTAATGCAGATGCACAATCTACTTCTGTAATATTTTCTGGAACTGTTGTTAATTGCTCGGGAGCACCTATAACTAATGGAACCGTAAGTATTTTATTAGATGGCTTTTTTACGGATGCAACTCTAACAAACGGAACTTTTTCAATAACAGTTAACCGTTGTTATTCTACTTCCGCAATTGCACAAATTACGGCAACAGATTTATCAACAAACCTAATTGATACTTTATCTATTAATAATATTACAAGCACAAACATCACTTCATTGCAATTGACTTCATGTACATTATCTAATCAGTATATAAAATATACCGTTAATAATATGAATTATGAGTTTGATTTTCCACCCGATTCAATTAGCGCTGGCTTTAGCCAAGTACAAAAATCTTTTTTTATAATTGCAGCGTATCAATCAAATACAGATCGGTTTCCTTCAATTTCTTTTGGATTTTCAGATACAACATTACTTACAAATATTAATGCATCGGGAATTGACTGGATTCCACGATATTGGAATTATAACACATCAACTGTAATCTTAACCAACTTTAATCCAGTTGGAGGATATATTACGGGAACTTTTTCATCGCTTGTGTATGATTCCTTAAATAACAGTGGGACCCAACTTACGCTTCATGGTTCTTTTAATGTAAAGAGGACTTATTAATAACTATAAAGAAAATAGTTTGCAGTTTCAGCAAAAAATTTTCTATTAAAAACCACAAACTGAACTAAAAAGAAACGGAGCTGAGAACAGCCCCGTTTTATACTACACATGAGAAGAAGTTAATCATTGCTGATTTCTAACTCCCCACTTTCTTTAATAATTTTTGTATCGCCTTTCTTAAAATAATTTTTATACTTGTCTGTTATTTCCTGCGTTTGCTTTTTATCATTAATAAACAATTCGCCATTTTTATATTCGATATTGTAATCTTCTTTTGTGTTTATTAATCCTTCATTTTCCATGCCGTTGAGCATTTCACGATAACCCTTCAACGTTTCTTTTTCTTTTTTTATTTCATCTTTTGCTTTGTGCATTTCGTCTTTAATATCAACCTTATTGTTTTTTATTTCTTCACGTGCTTTTTCAAGCGATTCTCTTATCACATCTTTTTCAATATTTTTTGCATCATTAATACTTTTTTTAAATTCCGGGCTGTTGATTTCTTCTTTTACATTGTCCAATGCTTTTTTTACTTCTTCATTTATTTTTTTAAAATCAATATTATCCATCGCATGCTTAACGGCATCTTTTGTTTCTTTTTCAATTTTATCAACATCAACATCCTTCATAGATTTTTCCAAATCCTTATCCATTTTTTCCATATCCAAATCATGGTGTTGCATTTCAACATCTAAATTTTTCATAGCCTTTTCGATATCTGCGTCAATTTTTTCCCAATTGATGTCTTCCATTTTTCCGTTCAATTTTTCTTCGGCTTTGTCTAAATCCTTTATGGCTTTGTCCAAATCTTTTTCATCCATACTGGTTTTAAAATGGCTTTTGTCTTTATGTTTTGAAGGAATGGTATCTGTTGTATTTTGAATTTTATTTTGATAATATTTTTTTGTACCGTTCCATGATAATGCTGTGGCAGCAAGGGTTACAGGCACAATAATAAACAGCAAATGTTTGAATTGAAATGTTGAAGGCATACAATTATTTTTAGAAGTTAATAAATATACGATAGCGTTCGTATAAAGTAACAACCGCTCATAAAATGTTGCATGTCGGTGAAAAAATTTTTCAAAAATTTTTTTAAAAGAATGAATCGTTGACTGATGATCGATGGTTGATAGTCGAAAAAATTATATTAACAAAGTTAGATCCGATGAACAGCCAACGATCTTCGGCCATCGTTTTCTATCTTCCAATTGAAGGAACAACCGGCAAACTTTCATTGACATTATTGCTAACAGATTGCACAGCGAAGAAATAATTATCTTTTGAATAAGGCAAACGCATTTCCAATTTATCAGTAAAAAATTTTTTCTGCCATTGCGCTGCAGTTGTTTCGCGCATTAATATATAATAACCTTTTGGCTTGCCATTTTTTGGTTCTTTCCAAACTAAAAAAGTGGAGTTGGTTAAATTTTTTACATCAATTTTTACTTCTTGGGGAACAGACGGAGACTTTGCGAGATTGGCGAGATTGCTCAAATTCATCGCTGTGTTTTTTCTTAAATATTCAAAATCCATAAACTCCGGAAGATCGCCGTATTTGATATTTTTTTCTGTACGCAAGTCTTGGTGCTGGTGATCATAATTTTCATTCATCTCTGTAAAGCGAACCGCAGTAAACCCACGTTGCACAAACGGGCTATGATCTCCGCCGCGCAAAAAACGATCGTTTCTGTAAACCATTACAATTTCTAAATTGGCCACATAACGTTCACCAATTTCTTTTGCATAACGCGCCAATTGTCTCGATGCTCCATCATTCTCCAATCCATACTGGCGGATTGTTGCAGCCTTTTTTTCTAAATCAACAACAGGCAAACCTTCACTAAACACGCGGATTTTTGTATTGTCAATAATATTTGTTTCGTTGCTGTTATTGCTTCCCATAATATCATTATTCAGCATCGCTTCCACATTCCAGTTATTTTGTTTTGCGCGTTCCGCTAAATGATCGCTTCCTAACAAACCTTGTTCTTCGCCGCAAACAGTTACAAAAATAATTGTTGCAGGAAATTGATATGCACTCATTATCCGCGCACATTCAATAACGGCGCTGGTTCCGCTGCCATCATCATTTGCGCCGGGCGCATCATCGGTTCTGTTCATCACATTGGTAACGCGGCTATCCATGTGCCCGCTGATAATAAAAATTCGTTTATCAGATGTATCTGTTCCATGAAGAATCGCCATTGCATTTCCCATGTCGGCATTTACATCAACACGTTTTCCATCGGCAGGTAAAATCCATTTATCCAATTCAACCGTCATGCGGCCATTGCTGTTTTTTGCGAATTCCTCAAATTTCGAAACAACCCAATCGCGCGCAGCGCCAATTCCTTTTTTATTATCAGATGTTGTGCTTAATGTACTTCGCGTACCAAAACTTACGAGATGATCAATATAAGATTTCAGACTATCAGCATTCACTTCACTCACCATTTTTTCAATCGCAGGATCTTTCTGAATAATTGTTTGTGCGTTGCTATTAATAACAGAATAAATTATTAATAAGAATAAAAATATTTTCTTCATGATTGGAAATTGAGGAATGAAAATTATAGAAACTGTGATTCGGATACAAGTTTCGGGATTCGAGATGCGAGTTTAGGGATGCGTGATTTGTTATTTGATATTAATAAATTCATTACAATGCATTATTTTAATAATACATGATTTTACAATCCTAAACTTTTATCACGTATCTCGTAACACATATCCCGCATCACGCAACACGCATCACGAAACCTGCATCTCACGCAACTATCCACGAAACGCCCACTTTATCATTTCTTTCCAAGTAACTTTTTTGCCATACATTAATATACCAGTGCGATAAATTTTTCCTGCGAGCCATGTGGTAAATAAAAATCCTCCAATCAAACAAAGTATACTTACAATTAATTGCCAGTAAGGAACCGTTCCCGGAACGCCATATGCAATGCGCGCCATCATTACAATGGGAGAACTAAATGGAATAATACTTGCCCAAACTGCAAGCTTTGTATCCGGGCTATAAACCACGATACTCATTATTAAAAACGAAAAAATTATCGGCATTGTTACAGGCAAACTTAAACTCTGAGAATTTTGTACATCTTCCACAACACTTCCCACTGCTGCAAACAATGCAGCATAAAATAAATAGCCGCCTAAAAAATAAAATATAAAACAACAAATTATTAATGGCCAGTTTGCCGTGTTCATCGTGTGCTGAAAATTATAAATTTTTTGTGCTGATTCACTTGCCTGCATCATTCCGCCGCCGGGCATTGCTCCATTATTTTGTTGCATCGTGCGCACTTGTTCCAAAATATCATGAGGAATAAAAGCTTGCGCTGCGCTGGTTAAAATTATTATTAATACTATCCACATTAAAAATTGAGTAAGGCCAACTGCGCCAATACCAATTATTTTTCCCATCATTAATTCAAATGGTTTTACACTACTTACAATTACTTCTGCAATACGGTTTGTTTTTTCTTCCATCACGCCGCGCAGCAGCATCATTCCATAAATAAGCATAGTGATATAAATTAAAATACCACTTGCATAACCAATTCCATAAGCCAATCCCTGGTTGCTTTCTTCAGCTTTATTTCCGTGTTCCAATAATGATTTTAATTCTGCAAACTGAGATTTTGTATGAATAGAATCCAACTCATTTCTTCTTACGCCGGCTTGTTGAAGCATATTATCTTCTATCGCATCATTAATTTTTCCTTCAATAGATTCTTTCGTTCCAAGCCCAATACTTTTTTTAGAACGAATAATGTATTGCGTTTTTTCTGTGCCTTCAAATTTTGGTATTAATAAAATAGCGGAATAACCTTTATCCAAATAATTAGAAGTATCAACACCTTCAGGAAAATTAAAATCAATATCGCCGCTGTTTTTTAAATTGTTTTTAAAGAAACCATTATTATCAACCACTGCAATTTTTAATTCTTCTTTTCCTTTTACTGAAAGATAAACGCTGCCTGCTATTAATACTACAATTAAAAGCGGCATTAATATGGTTGTGAGTACAAATGTTTTGTTGCGCACGCGCGTTAAATATTCGCGCTTTATTATTAATCCGATTTTGTTCATAAAATAAATTTGTGGTAGAAATTTTTTTAAAAGAAAATATTTTTTAAGCAACAGTTTGAAACGCTCGTGTTCTTGACCTTGTTCCTTCTACTTCCATAATAAAAATATCATTGAGCGATGGAAGAATTTCATTAAAGCCTTCAATATTTACCTGCTGTTGTAAAAAATGCTGCAACACATCATTGCTTTTAAAACCATCTTTTATTTTTACAACCAATTTATTTGCTTTTTGATCAACTACGTCAAACGCACTGCTGGCAAGGTTTGCAGGCAACTCAGTTAATTGAATGCTGAATTTATTTTCTTTAAATTCCTGTTTTATATTATGAACCGTTCCGTCTAAAATTTTCTTTCCAAGATTTACAAGAACAATATGATCGCAAATTTCTTCCACTTGTTCCATTCTGTGCGTGCTAAAAATAATTGTGCTTCCGCGTTGCGCCAATCCATAAATTTCATCTTTAATTAAATTGGCATTTACAGGATCAAGCCCGCTGAAAGGTTCATCCAATATTATTAATTTTGGTTCGTGCAAAACTGTAATTACAAATTGTAATTTCTGGCTCATGCCTTTACTTAAGTCTTCAATTTTTTTATTCCACCAACTTTGCATGTCGAATTTTACAAACCATTCTTTTACTTTTTGCGTGGCAACATCTTTACTTAATCCTTTCAACTGTGCGAGATAAACTGCTTGTTCACCAATTTTCATTTTCTTATACAAGCCACGTTCTTCGGGCATGTAGCCAATTTGTCCAACATCATTAACGGGATCAAAAGTTTTTCTATCCAAAATAATTTGTCCTTCATCAGGATAAAAAATTCCGGTTATCATTCTTATTAATGTTGTTTTGCCAGCGCCATTCGGGCCGAGTAATCCGAAGATGGATCCTTTCTCAATATTAAAACTGATATCATCAACAGCTTTTTGCGTAGCAAAATATTTGCGCAGGTTTTTTACTTCAAGCAAGTTCATGTTAAGGTTATTTGTTTTTCAAATATAATTCTTTAAAGATGACGGTTGCCAGTTGGCGGATGACAGAAAAAAGAAAGTTTTTATTTTATTAATAATTCTAGAATTGTAAGCTCGCAACAGCAGATTGTAAACTGTAAACCGTCATCTGTCATCTGTCATCTGTCAACTGCTCAGCAATCTTCGCCGCCACGCGCTCTCCATCCATTGCTGCACTTACAATTCCACCCGCGTAGCCGGCGCCTTCGCCACACGGGTATAAATTTTTTATTTGCGGATGTTGCAAACTGTCATTGTTTCTTGGAATGCGCACGGGCGATGAAGTCCGCGATTCCGTAGCAACAAGCACCGCATCATTTGTATAATAACCTTTCATTTTTTTTCCAAAGGCGATGAATGCATTTCGCAGACCTTCATTAATAAATTGCGGTAAAATTTCTTTTAAAGAAACGGAGTTCAATCCTGGTAAATAAGAACAAACCGGCAATGATGATGATTTTTTATTATCAACAAAATCAACCATTCTTTGCGCAGGCGCAACAAATTTTCCGCCGCCATATTCGTAAGATTTTTGTTCAACAAATTGCTGAAAATGTAAGCCGGCAAGCGGCCCATATTTATTATAAGATTGAACATCTTTTTCATCAACACTAATTACAATTCCTGAATTGGCAAATGGATTATTTCTTTTGGAAGGCGACCATCCATTAACCACCAATTCATTATTATCGGTTGAAGCTGGCGCAATAATTCCGCCGGGGCACATGCAAAAAGAAAAAACGCCTTTGCCATTTATTTGATCCACCAAACTATACGATGCAGGCGGCAAAAAATCTGGCCGTTCATTAATACTATTTTTTGAAAGCATATGATATTGTATCGAATCAATAATATGCTGCGGATGTTCGATGCGCACACCAAGCGCAAATGGTTTTGATTCTATTAATATTTTTTTGTTGTGCAACAAATGAAAAATATCACGAGCTGAATGTCCGGTTGCAAGAATGATTGCATCGGCTTCAAATATATTTTCATCAGCAGTTTTTACGCCTTTTATTATATCATCTTTTATAGTAAAATCAACTACTTTTTTTTCGAATAAAAATTCACCACCACTATCACAAATTAGTTTGCGCATGGCAGTAATTATTTGTGGTAATTTATTTGTGCCAATGTGTGGATGCGCATCAAATAAAATATTTTCTTCTGCACCAAAATGCACAAACAAATTTAATATGCGATTGATGTCGCCGCGCTTTGTACTTCGCGTATATAATTTTCCATCGCTGTAAGTTCCCGCGCCACCTTCACCAAAACAATAATTGCTTTCAGCATTAATAATTCCTTCTTTATTAAGCGTTGCCAAATCACGCCTTCGTGCGCGCACATCTTTTCCGCGTTCAAGTATTATTGGTTTTATTCCTTCTTCAATTAATTTTAATGCAGCAAATAAACCTGCAGGCCCGCCACCAATAATAATAACTTTTTTTTGTGCGTTGGCAACATTTTTAAAAGTAAAATGGGTTAATGTTCTTTCAACAAAAGGTTCATTAATAAATGCAGTAAGTGTAATTATTATCCAGGTTTGTTTTCCCCGCGAATCGATTGATCGCTTAATGATATTGTAGCCGGTTATATCTTCTTCGCTTTTATTAATGAGCTGTGCAACCTGCGCCCGGATTGCGTTTTCATCAATTGATGATGGATGTAATTTTAATTGAAGTGTTTGTTGCATCGTGCCAGATAGTTAACCTGAAAACGTTTAAAAAAATAAATGTAAATACTATAAAACGCAATTAAGGTACATGTAAAAAATTTGATTTTATTTATTTTTTATACTTGTATTTTATTAATGATTCCTTTTTTTTCGCAGCCATCTTATACAATAAAATAATGGTAAAGCAGTATAAAAAACGATATAAAAAAAACAGAAAAAAAATAGTTTAAAAAAATGAATAAGATTAATCGTAACTATTAAATAATATGTATCTTCAATCGCTTACTTAAAAATTTGTTTATGCAGGAAGTTATTATAAAAAATAAAAAAATAATTTCTTTTTTAA
>Ga0206963_10014_pt1 | contig 72673 bp, 68 predicted proteins | sample Alteio_BWOrgHeat_28_FD_152958 | JGI IMG/M metagenome (GOLD analysis project Ga0206963, IMG submission 152958) | Enriched cells from forest soil in Barre Woods Harvard Forest LTER site, Petersham, Massachusetts, United States -... | ecosystem: Environmental > Terrestrial > Soil > Temperate forest >... | reverse complement strand
AGCGCCAAAGTATGCGCATGTGCAATATCGCAAACATGAATAAAATCGCGCACGCACGAACCATCTCTTGTTGGATAATCATCGCCGAAAACCTGCATCTGTGGCAGCTTTCCGATGGCAGTTTGTGTAATTGCCGGAATTAAATTTGCCGGCCTTCCGATTGGCAATTCTCCAATTAGTATACTTGGATGCGCACCAACCGGGTTAAAATATCTTAATAAAATACATTTTGCAGAAACGGCTTTTGCAAACTCATTAATAATTTGTTCGCCCATTTGTTTGGTATATCCGTATGGAGATTCTGCTGGTTTTGGTGGTGTTTTTTCTGTTACAGGAATTTCATCCGGATTGCCGTAAACAGTGCATGATGATGAAAAAACAAAATGCGGGATTTCAAATTCCTGCACGCATTTTAATAAGTTCATTAATGAAATCAAATTGTTTTCAAAATACATTAATGGCTGATCAACTGATTCGCCAACGGCTTTGTATGCTGCAAAATGAATGATGCCGGCGATATCTTCATTCTCCTGGAAGATGGCGAACGTGTCATCAAAATTGCAAAGGTCAACTTTATAATTTTTGATTTTTTTTCCGGTTATTTTTTCAACGCCTTCAAGAATGCGCGGGTTGGAACGCGAATTATTATCAACACAAATCACATCAAATCCGTTTTCAATTAAATCAACAATTGTATGCGAACCGATAAAACCACAACCACCGCTGACAAGAATTTTTTTCATAACAAAACAAATTATTAATACGCGCGAAGTTAACAAGTACGAAATTAAAAATACGAAGTACGAAATATAAAATTCGTACTTCGTATTTCTTATTTAAAATTTTTTTATTGATTAATCACGTTCATCAAATATTCTCCGTAACCACTTTTTAATAATGGTTGCGCCATTTTTTCAACTTGCTGTTTGTTGATGAAACCTTTGCGGAACGCGATTTCTTCAATGCACGCAATTTTAATTCCTTGCCTTTGTTCTATCACTTGCACAAATTGCGAAGCCTGCATTAATGAATCAAAAGTTCCGGTATCGAGCCAAGCTGTGCCGCGATCCATAATTGAAACTTTTAAATTTCCGCGTTTTAAGTATTCTTTATTAACATCGGTAATTTCATATTCACCTCTTGACGACGGTTCTAAATCGCGCGCAATATTCACCACTTCATTATCATAAAAATATAAACCCGGAACAGCATAACTGCTTTTAGGTTTTGCAGGTTTTTCTTCAATAGAAACTGCATGCATGTTTTTATCAAACTCAACAACGCCGTAACGTTCCGGATCGCTTACATGATATGCATAAACAATTCCGCCTTCCGGATTTGTGTTTTTTGTTAATTGATCACCAAGCCCAGAACCGTAAAAAATATTATCGCCCAAAACCAGTGCTACACTGTCTTTGCCGATAAATTCTTTTCCGATTACAAATGCCTGCGCAAGCCCGTTTGGTTTTGGTTGTTCGGCATAAGTAAATTTTAATCCGAGTTGTGAACCATCTCCAAATAATTTTTTAAAAAGAGGAAGATCGTGCGGCGTTGAGATGATCAGTATTTCATCAATACCTGCGAGCATAAGCGTTGACAGCGGATAATAGATCATCGGTTTATCATAAACCGGCATTATCTGTTTGCTGATTGCAAAAGTTATCGGGTGCAACCTGGTACCGGAACCTCCGGCTAAAATTATTCCTTTCATGTGATATGATTTTTAATCGGCTGCCAAAGTAGTAAACATTAATCAATAATAAAAAAGCAAGGGTGAGAAAAATGCGTATTTAAAAAATGATAATGAAAACTTTATCTTATTAAATGAACTATAAAATAAACCAATGCAGCAAATAATGCACTTACAGGAATGGTTAATATCCATGCCCATAATAAATTAATTGTAACGCCCCAACGCACGGCCGATAAGCGTTTGGTGGCGCCAACGCCGATAATTGCACCAGTGATAGTATGTGTTGTACTTACAGGAATGCCGAATTTTTCTGAGATAAATAAAGTGATTGCGCCGGCCGTTTCTGCACTCACGCCTTCCAGCGGTGTTACTTTTGTAATTCTTGTTCCCATTGTTTTTACAATTTTCCAACCGCCGCTCATTGTTCCTAAGCCAATTGCGGTGAAGCATGCAATCGGCACCCAATTCGGCACATGTTTTATATCATCTAAATTTCCGTTTGCAACCATTGCTGCTGCAATTATGCCCAACACTTTTTGTGCATCGTTTCCGCCATGGCCAAGACTGAATAATGCGGATGATAATAATTGTAATCTCCTAAACCAGTTATCTGCTTTATATGGATTTGCATTTCTGCAAATATTAATAATGATAACAGTAATTATATAACCAATAACCATCCCGATTAATGGCGCTAAAAAAATAAATAAAAATGTAGGAATTACTTTAGAATAATTAATAACGCTTATTCCATCTTTACTTAATGAACCTGCATGCGCCAAAGCCGCGCCCATAAAGCCTCCCAGCAAAGTGTGCGATGAACTTGAAGGAATGCCAAACCACCACGTTAATAAATTCCAAGCGATCGCTGCTATTAACCCGCAAAAAATTACTTCGAGTGTAATAAAATGTTCATTAACAGATTTTGCAATTGTGTTGCCGATTTTGAATTCGCCAATTAAATATTTGGAAATGAAAAAAGCCGCAAAATTAAAAATGGCTGCCCAAATAACTGCCTGGAACGGCGTAAGCACTTTGGTGGAAACTATTGTTGCGATTGAATTTGCTGCATCATGAAACCCATTAATATAATCAAAAACCAATGCAAGCAAAATGATGACAACGAGAAAGGTCATAAGCAATTAAATTATCAAATGCGAAAATGGCTTAATGGCTCAATGATCACATTTTTATTTATGGTTTATTATTACGGCTGCGCGTTTCTTTTTATACTTTTCATTTTCACATTGAGCCATTAAGAAATTTTCACATTAATCACGCATATTTAATAATGATAGATTCAATCACATTTCCGGCGTCTTCACATTTGTCGGTTACAATTTCCATTACCTGGTAAATTTCTCTTTTTTTAATTACTTCTTTTGCGTCGGGTTCTGTTTCAAACAATTTTTCAATACTCATATCAAAAATATCATCGGCCTGGTTTTCTATGCTGTTTACTTTTACCAACGCATCTGTTATTTTTCGCATGTCGCGCATGTTGCGCAATTCTTTTACAGCATTATTAATCTGTTCGCAGGCTTGCTCAATTAAATCCGCCATTTTTTGAATGCCGGTATCATTTGGGTTTACTTTATAAAAATTTATTTTTTTTGAAGATGCATGGATGTAATCGCAAATATCATCCAGCGCGTTGGCGAGATAATGAATGTCTTCGCGATCAAAAGGTGTAATAAAATTTCTGCCAAGCTCAGTAAAAATTTTATGCGTCAAATCATCATTAACATGTTCCTGATCTTCCACTTTTAAAATGATGGCGGCACGTTTATCATAATCGGTTTCAGCAACCACTTCTTTCATTAATTTTCCCATAATGTGCACGCCGTCCGCCACTTCTTCAAAAAGTGAATAAAAGACCCTGTCTTTCGGCATAAAAATTTTCATAAAAGAATTAAGCGCCATGCAGAATAATTTGGGTAAAAATAGAATTAATTAGTTTGTTTCATCAAAATGGAAACGCATAATATTTTATTAATGAGAAAAACTAATCTTTTTCAAGATTTTTTATTCGCTTTACTTAAGCGTAAAATCGAATCAGTTAACATTAAGGTAACATTGAGGTAACATTCGGGTTATAACACAGTCCTTCTTTTGCATCCAAATTAAACGCTTTAATTATTATGAGAAAGAGACTAGGTTTTTCGATGTTAATCATTTTTGCTTTGCTTTTTACGGCTGGTTCATTGCAGGCGCAATTCCTGTTGAATTCAGATTCGGCTTTTAAAGCAAATACGCCAAATTCTGGCAGGCTTTGGGGTTATGTTTTTGGAGATTGGTATTATAAAGCACATGCCGATTCTTTAAACCGTGGTGGCAACAATCAGTACACTGGTATTCCGCAGGGAAGAAATGCTTTCCAGTTTCGCCGTGTTTATTTGGGCTACGATTATAATATCTCCAATAAATTTTCTACAGAATTGTTATTGGCTGCAGAAGATAATTTTCCAGCATTCAATCCAGGTTCCGCAACAGCTGCAACTGGCGATGAAACTTTTAATAATAAACTTTCCTTCTTTATTAAATTAGCAAACGTTCGTTGGAAAAATATTTGGAAAGGAACTGATTTGGTAGTTGGCGAACAAGCAACACCAGCATTCCCGCTTTTATCAGAAAAAATCTGGAATTACAGATCAGTTGAAAGAACAGTTGCCGATATACGCCGCACGCCTTCTTACGATTTAGGCGCAGGTTTGCAGGGAGTTTTTGATCCGAAAACAAAAAATTTCGGGTATGATATCTTGGTTGCAAACGGAAGCAGCGCGAAAGCAGCAAGCACAAGTTTTAAATGGTTTTATGGAGATATCTACCATTGGTTTTTTAATAAAAAATTGGTGATTGATATTTACACAGATTACCAACGCCTGAACTGGCAGCCAACATGGCACCACGATCGCAACATGTGGAAAGGTTATATCGCTTACACAACTCCGGGCTTAACAATAGGCGCTGAAGCGTTTATTAATAACATAAGAAAAGATACAAAAGGTTTGCGTTTTGCAGGCACCGGCCCGTCAGATACTTTAAATACAAAAGCAGAAGCGATATCTTTTTATGTTCATGGAAATATCGTTCCGAACAAGTTGCGTTATTTTGCGCGTGTTGATTTTTACAATCCAAACAAAAAGCTTAACAACAGTGTAGATTCTTCTTATGCTGCGCTTTCGTCTCCAAATGGATACAATTCAAACTCGTATAAAAATACATACAACAACACTGGTGCGGTTGCAACTTCAACTGCAACTGGCGACATTACTTCAAAAGAAACTTTCCTTACGTTTGGGTTAGATTTTACGCCAGTTAAAGGCGTGCATTTTATGCCGAACATCTGGTACACACATTACAAATCACAATTGCCGCAAGCTCCCGGAGTTTTGGCCGGAACATCTGATGGCAATCATGATTTAGTTTATAGAATGACTTTCTATTTTGTTTTTGGTAAATAATATTTAAACAGTTTATTAATACTCCTGACACTTTTAGTTTTATAATTTTTATTAATTAAAAAGAATATGAAAAAGAATTTCTTACATAAAATTTTAACTGCATCAGTTATTTTATTTGCAGCAATCAGTTTATCATCATGCGGCAGCGGTGGTGGTTCTGATAAAAAATCAGACAGCACTTCATCAGCTTCAACAAGCGGTGATGACAATGCATTAATCGGCGCGGGCAGCTCTTTTGATAACCCGTTGTTTTCAAAAATGTTTTATGATTACAACACGAGCAATGGATTAAAAGTAGATTATCAGTCCGTAGGTTCTGGCGCCGGTATTTCTCAGTTAACAAGCAGGACAGTTGATTTCGGCGCATCAGATGCACCGATGAATGGCAAACAGGATTCCGCTGTTACTTCACCAGTTCTTCATATTCCAGTTACTGCTGGTGCCGTAGTATTGAGCTACAGCTTAGCTGGTTTAAAAGATACTTTGAAATTTACTCCATCATTATTAGCAGACATTTTTTTAGGAAATATTACTAAATGGAATGATCCGAAAATCGCTGCTGAAAATAAAGGCGTAAATCTTCCTGCTACTGCTATTACCATTGCACACCGCGCAGATGGAAGCGGCACTTCAAATATTTTCACTACTTATTTATCAAAAGTTAGTGAAGAGTGGAGCAAAAAAGTTGGCAAAGGTTCTTCCGTTAACTGGCCTGTTGGCCTTGGTGGCAAAGGCAATGACGGTGTTGCAAGTTTAATTAAACAAACACCAGGCGGTATCGGTTATATTGAGCTGGCTTATGCTGTGCAAAACAGTATGCCTTATGCAAAAATTCAAAATAAATCTGGTGAATTCATCACACCAAGTATTGGTAGCGTAACTGCTGCTGCAAACATTACTATTCCTGCAGATTCAAAAGTTTCATTGACTAATACAGAAGCGAAAGATGGTTACCCTATCGCTGGTTTTTCGTGGGTGCTTATTTACAAAGAACAAAAATATAATAACCGTTCTGCTGACAGAGCCGCCAAGCTTTTAAAATTGTTATCATGGATGATCCACGACGGACAAAAATTCAGCGGCGCTTTATATTATGCACCACTTTCACCAGCAGCTGTTACCACAGGCGATGCAATATTGAAAACAGCAACGTATGATGGCAAACCAATTTTGCAATAAATAATTTTTTATAGTTGTGAAGGACTGGATGCGTTCAGTCCTTCATGGCATTTTAAAGAGGGCCAAATAATATTCAATCATTAATACCTAAGCCATGGCGGAAACTGTGCAAATGGAAGACCAGGTAAAATATCAAACTGTTGCACCTGCCAAATCTTTATCGTACGCAAGCAGGGTAAAGCGTTCTTACAGGCAAATCAAAGTTGAAAGTGCGTTTAAAGTTGCTTTGGTTAGTATGGGCATTTTTATGGTGGTGTTGGTTTTTGGTATTTTTCTCACACTTGTTATTGGTTCATCTCAGTCTATCAAAACTTTTGGTATAAGTTTTTTGTGGGGAAAAAAATGGGATGCTGTTAATGATGTTTATGGCGCATGGCCTTTTTTAGCAGGAACTTTACTCACTTCTTTTTTAGCATTATTTATTTCCATTCCATTTTCAATAGCAGTAGCCATTTTTTTGGGAGAATATTTTCCCAAAGGATGGTTTTCTGAATTATTAAAAAACACGATTGAACTGATTGCAGCAGTGCCATCTGTTATTTACGGGCTTTGGGGTTTTTTAGTATTGGTGCCTTTTGTACGTACAATCGAAATTAAATTAGGAATACAACAGCAACAAGGCTGGGGGATTTTTACAGCATCATTAATACTGGCTGTAATGATTATTCCTTATGCAGCTTCACTTGGCCGTTCAGTAATTCAAATGGTTCCATCAGCATTAAAAGAAGCGGCTTATTCATTAGGCGCAACGCGTTGGGAAGTGATTAAAAATGTTGTTATCCCTTATACAAAATCCGGCCTTTTTGCAGGTATATTATTATCACTTGGCCGCGCACTTGGAGAAACGATGGCAGTAACAATGCTGATAGGAAACTCCAATGATATTCCTAAAAGCATTTTTGCGACAGGCAATACGATGGCGAGTGCCATTGCCTTATTTTTTGGCGAAGCCAATGATATACGCAGATCTTCATTAATAGAACTTGGCCTCGTTTTGTTTGTAATTACGATGATAATAAATATGCTTGGCAAAAGAGTTATTAAACGTTTCACAAATTAAGAAACATGGAAAGCAGCAATATAAAATACAGGATTGCCAAAAGCCGGGGAGCGCAAATTATCACAACCGTGCTGGCTTTTTCGATTGTTCTTCCTTTGATTTTTATTTTATTATTTATTATAAAATCAGGCATCCAGCATGTAAACTGGCATTTCCTGGTTAATGTGTATAAACCGGAAGGCGAGCCAAATCCTGGCATAGGCCATGCATTGCTTGGAACAATTTTGATTGTTGTAACTGCTTCCATAATAGCTATTCCCATTGGTATTCTCTGTGGTGTTTATTTAAGTGAAAATAAAACAAGCAAACTTGCTTACTGGAGCAGCCTTTGTGTGGATGTTTTGCAGGGCGTTCCTTCAATAGTAATCGGCATTGTAATATTTGCATGGCTTCATCAGCGTTTCGGATATTTTGCCTTGGCAGGAAGTTTTGCACTGGGCATTATGATGCTTCCCATCATTATTCGTTCTACTGAAGAAACATTAAAACTATTGCCCGACACTTTGAAAGAAGCCGGCTTTGCTTTAGGCATGCCATTTCACCGCGTTATTTTAAAAGTAATTCTTCCCTGCGGCATCAGTGGAATTTTATCCGGCGTAATGTTGTCTGTTGCAAGAGTATCTGGCGAAACTGCACCATTACTTTTTACCGCAGGTGTAAGCCATTATTTATCATCAAATGTTTTTAAAGGCCCGATGCAAAGTTTGCCTTTATTAATATATGATTATTACAGCCTGCCAAGCCGCGAAACGGATCCCAACAGTTTTATCAACCAGGCTTGGGGCGCTTCCGTTATATTGCTGGTCTTTGTATTATTATTAAACATCTCTACTAAGCTGATAACAAGAAAATGGAAAGTACAATTGTAAAATCTGTAGATTATAATGCATATTTCGGCGACAATCGTGTTGTAAAAAATGTGAACATAGAAATTCCGCGCAACACAGTTATTGCAGTGATGGGGCCATCGGGTTGTGGCAAAACAACTTTTTTACGCGGCATCAACCGCATGCACGAACTCATTCCCAATGCAACTGCCAAAGGAAAAATATTATTAAACAATGAAGATGTGATGGAGATGCACCCGATTTTTGTGCGCTTGAAAATCGGTATGGTTTTTCAACGCCCAAACCCATTTCCAAATTTGAGTATTTATGATAATGTAATTGCAGGGTATAAATTAAACGGCATTAAATTACCAAAAGCAGAGAAAGATAAAATCGTTGAAGAATCACTAACGAAAGTGGCATTGTGGAAAGAAGTAAAAGATTCATTAACGAAAAAAGGTTCCTTTCTTTCCGGCGGGCAACAGCAACGTTTGTGCATTGCACGCGCAGTGGCAATGGCGCCAGAAGTTTTATTATTTGATGAACCAACATCCGCACTTGATCCAATTTCAACTTCCACTGTTGAAGAATTATTTCACGAGTTGAAAAAAAATTATACATTAATAATCGTAACACACAACATGCAGCAAGCCGCGCGCGTAAGCGATCGCACTGCATTTTTTTATATGGGAGAATTGGTTGAATATGATGAAACAAAAAGAATGTTCACCAACCCAAGAGATAAACGAACGCAGAATTATATTACAGGAAGGTTCAGTTAAGCCATAGCTCAATAACATAATTGAGACATTGAGAAATTTCACACTGAGAAATTAAAACCGTACACATCGTACATCCGACATCATAAATCAAACATCAAATGACACAATTAGAAATAGAATTGCAGTTGCTGAAAAAAGAAGTGATTAATATGTGGAGTTTAGTGCAATCGCAAATGGTAAAAGCAAAAACTTCGATGCTTGAATTTGATAAAGATTTATCGCGCGAAATATTATTAAAAGAACGCCGCGTTAATGGCGCCGAATTAAAAATTGATCGCGACTGCGAAAATATTTTTGCCTTGCTAACGCCCGTTGCTGTTGATTTACGCTTTGTGCTTGCGGTATTAAAAATCAATTCAAACCTGGAACGTATTGGAGATATTGCAGAAGGCATTGCAAAATATATTTTAAGTGCAGAAAGTTCTTTCAAGCGCGATTTGCTGGAAGCAAGTTGTGTAATGAAAATGTTTGATCAGTCAATCAGCATTCTTGACGATACATTATCTGCGTTTGAAAATGAAGACACTATTTTAGCGCGCCAGGTTTTTCAAAAAGATGAATTTCTGGATGATATTAACCGCCGCGCAAATGAATTGATTGAAGCTTATTTAAAAGATCATCCGGAAGATCTTGATCAGGCATTATACATTCATTCCATCATCAGAAAATTAGAGCGTGTTGGCGATCAATCAAAAAATATTTCAGAAGAAATTATTTTTTATCTCGAAGCAAAAGTGTTGAAACATAAACACTCTCATTAATAAGTAAAAAATAAAAAGTAAAAATTAAAAAGAGATGTCGTCTTTCAAAAAGATGCCATCTCTTTTTAATTACACACAACAAACCTCAAATCGGAAACCTCAAAATTTATTCAGTCAACTGTCATCTGACACTTGTAAACTTTTTGTACCAAGCATTTGAATTTCTATTAGGCTCCCGTTGCGTCGCACTCTTGTACGGTTGGTTCTTTATTCAGCAATATTTTATAATTGGAAAATTTATTAATAATACTACGATAACGTTGTGGTAAAAACTTCGTAACAACAGCCATCTATCTTGCAGCCAATAAAGAAATAAATAATAAGAATGATTTTATAAAGCAAACGTTAGAATTTTCTCATGCAGTAGCCACTTCATTTCCATGCGGTGGCTTTTTTATTTGCGATGCTGCAAGATGCGCGATAAAAGATGCGGGGAGATGGATGCGAAAATAACAATCATTAATATCGGAATATCTCAATATCCAAATCCCTTATCTCGCATTTCTCCTTAAACTAATTAAATGTCAGTTCCGGATAAATTAAATCCAATTCATATTTTTTTCTTCCAGTGCAATTGTGCATCATAAAACTGATAATAGATTCTGTTGAATGATCAAGTGAAAGAGAAATTTTATTTTTCTCATTTATCCATTTATTAAAAATCGCTGGAAAATTTTTATCAATTTTATTAATGCACGTTACGCCCATTTTTTCTAAAGCAGCTGCGTTGCATAGTTGTTCATATTGCCCTTTAATAGGAATGGCCAACAATTTTTTTCCGAGATACAAAGCTTCTGCCGGTGTTTCAAAACCCGCGCTGGTAATGATTCCTGCGCAACTGATCAAACTTTTATTAAACTTTGTTTTATCAACAGGTATAAGTAAAATATTTCCTTTCTGTACAGGTTGCGTTACTTCTTTAGAAAAAACCTGGAAGCGAAAATCTTTTATTAATGATAAATTATTTTCAATAATCTCATCACAAAATGAAGGAAGATAAACTGTGATGTGCCCTTTATCATGCGGCTCTGCCTGCAAAATATCTTTCTTAATAACTGGTGGCAAAATAAAATTATCATACGCATTAAAATGCAAACCCACATATTGAGAAGCGCGCGCATAATTGTGCAAAATCCATTCACCTAAAAATTCTTTTTTGATTGGCCTGGGTGTTTTGTCTGACATAAAACTTGCCTGGTGCCCAAAATTTACCGAAGGAATTTTTTTATGCGCACATGCCAATGCAGTGATGCATTCAAAATCATTAATCACTAAATCATATTTTTCTACCGGTAAATTTTTTACTTCATTAATAACACGCAGTGGTGAAAATTTTTTAATCGTATCCAAGTAATTTAATCCGCCGGTGCATGTATAAAAAAAACTCAAACCCTTGCTTCTGTATTTTACTGGTGCATTTAATTGCAGCGTATTATTTTCTCCACTTAAAAAAAGATCAACGCTACCATACCGCTCCAGGTAAGGAAGTATTTCCATGGCGCGGCTGATGTGGCCGTTGCCTGTTGCCTGTACTGCATAAAATATTTTCATAATTGTAAAATTTAAATAGCCAATGAGTTTATATAAAAATTTATCTGGTCTGTTATTACATCCAGTTTTGGTTTCAGTTCTTTTTCATTTGTTGCTGGAAAATTCTTTTCATCGTATTCAAAAATGGTCCACTCGCTTTGTTGATATTCAAGCGCGGTAAGGTGTTCAACCCAATCGCCGGAGTTTAGATAAGTAACTTTTCCATCTTTATTTTCAACTACTTTTTTTTGTGGCTGATGGATGTGCCCGCAGATTACATAATCATATTTTTTTTCGATAGCGAGTTCTGCAGCTATCATTTCAAAATCATTTATTTTACTTACTGCCTTATTAACGCCGGCCATCACACGTTTGGAAATTGAAACTCTTTCCTGCCCGAAAATTTTTAAAATAAAATTTACAAAACGGTTGAAACGTATTAATAAACTATAACCGCTGCTTCCGAGTTTTGCCAAAGTTTTTGCACCGCCTTTTGTGGTATTATCAAACACATCTCCATGAAAAACCCATGTCATTTTATTATCAATTTCTAAAACAAGTTTGTCTGTTAATGTGAAATTGCCAATTTGTAAATCCGTGTAGCGGCGCATCATTTCATCGTGGTTGCCGGTGATGTAAAATACGCGCGTGCCGCTGGTGATGAGCTGCATAATTTCTTTAATAACCTGTATGTGTGCAACAGGAAAATATCGTTTGCTGAATTGCCAGCCATCAATAATATCTCCGTTAAGAATTAAAATATTTGGTGAAATACTTTTGAGATAGTTTGCCAGTTCTTTTGCGCGGCAGCCATATGTTCCGAGGTGAACATCTGAAATAACTGCAACATCAAGCGGACGTTTTTCCATTCGTGTGGTTTTTCAAAGTTCGCATTACAGTATTACTTCAGTCTTATGCAGTTGTTAAGTAATTGTAATGTCTATAACAAAATAAAAGCGTTTAATCATCAACATTAAGTTTGTTAATAATGCGGATACATTAGCGTAACTATTCCTTCATGTTGCGTTAAGACTGCGTTAATGCAATGAAGATAGTTTTGCACCAGATTATTTTTTTTAAACCTCCTGTGTAAATAATCTGGAACCTTTTCAATTAATATTTACAGTAAAGAAAAGCGGTTGCGTGAAATTTTATTTCAAAGCCATATTCATTTGATGGATTACAACGATTAATTTTTTTTAAACATTCTTAAAAACTAAACTACTACTTATGACACGCATCGCACACCCTGTGCGAATGTTGCTGCTACTGCTTTTGATGGCAACAGCAAACATTTGCTACGCACAGAAATTGATTACCGGACAAGTGCTTTCCAAAACAGATCAAACACCGGTTGCAGGAGCAACGGTTATTATTAAAGGAACAAAAACAGGAACATCAACCGGCTTGGATGGAAAATTTTCTATTAAAGCAAAAGAAGAAGATATTCTTGTTATTACTGGAATCGGCGTTACAAAACAGGAGGTTTTTATAAATGGAAAAGACAACATATCTATTAATGTTGTAACAGATTCCAAGAATTTAAATGAAGTTGTTGTTACTGCAACGGGAATTAAAAAAGAATCAAAACGTCTGGCATATGCGATTCAAACAATTGATGCTTCGTCGCTAACGCAAGCGCGTGAGCCTGATCCTATTAACTCATTAAAAGGAAATGCAGCTGGCCTTGCGGTAAATATTAATTCGGAAATGGGTCATTCGCCTGATGTGATTATGCGCGGTGAAAATGCAGCTACAGATCGCCCAATGTTTGTGGTTGACGGTGTTGCTATCGCATCGGATACTTATAATATCAACCCCGATGATATTGAGTCGTTCACTATTTTGAAAGGCCCGAACGCAGCAGCGCTATATGGTTTCCAGGGAAAAAATGGCGCAATTATCATCAATACAAAAAAAGGGACAAAGGATAAAAGAGGTGTTGTGATAAACTTTAATTCAAGTACGCAAATGAGCAAAGGCTTTATAGCGCTCCCAAAATATAATGATTCTTATGGCCCTGGTGACAATGGAAAATATGCTTTTGGAGGCGGCGGTTCAAGCGCCTCATCATATTTTGGAAATGGTGCAGTAGGTGTTGGTGTTAATGATTATGATTACGATGTTTGGGGTCCTCAATTTAGGGGCCAGTTATTACCACAATACGATGGCAAATATGATCCAACACAATCTTTTACTACTACATATGCGGATGGCAGCACTTATACAGGCCACGTAACACCAACACCGTGGGTTGCAAGAGGGAAAGATAATCTGAAAAATTTCATACAGGCAGGTTTGCTGTCTTCAAATAGTATTTCAGTAAGTTCTTCAACTGAAAAAACAGACTTAAGGCTTTCGGTTGGTAATACGTATCAACAGGGCATCGTACCAAACACTCAATTGAACAATGGCAATTTTACAGGAAGCATCACACAAAGGTTTAATAATAAATTAAGCCTGAGCGCCTATTTTAATTATAGCAGGCAGTCGTCGCCAAATGTTCCGGATGTTCAATACGGTCCAAACAGTATTATTTATAATATTATTATTTGGGGTGGTGCAGATTGGAGCGTAAAAGATCCTAATATCCGTAATTATTGGCAGCCAGGCAAAGTGGGGCTTCAACAAAATTATGAAGAATATTACCGCTACAATAATCCATGGTTCATGTCGTACGAATGGCTTAGAGGACATTATCAAAATAATATTTATGGTTATTTGTCATTGAATTATAAGATTAATGACAATTTTGATGTGCAGTTCAGGCCGAGCGCAAATACCTATGATATGCTTAATTCTGAGAAAATGCCTTATTCGGCAGGTTCTTACAGCAGGCCACTTCGCCAGGGCGATTACCGTGAAGACAGAAGATCTTTATTTGAATCAAATGAAGATCTCCAGGTAAGATATCATAAAAGCAATATTGCTGGCTTTCTTGATGTGCAGGCATTGGGTGGTGCAACAGCAAGAAATTTAAATTTCAATTCCAGCTTTACTTCAACAAATTATTTAAATGTTCCGGGAATTTATGCTTTTTCAAATTCTTTGAATCCAGTTCAGGCAACTGGTTTTAGATCGAGCATGTTGGTATTGAGCGCTTATTATTCAGTAGACTTAGGTTTCAAATCTTACCTGACAGCAAATATTACAGGCCGCGTAGATAAATCATCGGCTTTGCCTTCAAATACGAACAGTTATTATTATCCATCGTTCAATTTGGCGACTGTAGTATCGGATTATGTGTCTTTGCCAAGTGTAATATCATTTCTAAAAATTAAAGGTTCTTACGCAACCAGCAAAGATGGTGGAACAGCTCCGTTGTTTTCGCCTAATTTAGCAGGCGTTCCTGCTGCAAGCGGTTATGGCTTCGCTTGGAAATCGGCTTATGGAGGACCTGGTGGAGGCGCTGTATCAAATGTTTATCCATTTGCACAGACATATACTTTGTCTCCTACCTATTCTGCACAAACGAGCGCACAATACACAGATCAGGTGTTTAGCCCTGATATCTATACTTCTAAAAGACAAGCCACTGAGTTTGGAGCGGATATTCGTTTCATGAAGAACAAGATTGGACTTGACGTAACACATTATCATTATAAAAACACTGGTATTGTTGCTCAAGGTATTTCTTCTTCTTCTGGTTATTCTTCTTACGTAACTAACGGTAATGTATATACTAATGATGGCTGGGAAGCTGTTCTTTCAGCCCATCCTATTACAAATCCAAGAGGATTTGGCTGGACTATTACCGCGAATTTCTCAACTTATATTAGAAAGTGGGTGCATAATTCCAACCCTAATAATTATGAATTTAATGGTAAAAGAATAGATCTTGATTATGGTGATGGCTTTATCCGCACTCCGGACGGACAAATGGTGATTGACAAAACTTCTGGCTTGCATATGCGTATCCAGGAAGAAGGTGGAAGCCCTGCAAATAGGATTTATGGACACTCTGATCCAGACTGGCAATGGGGTGTGGTGAATATGGTGAGCTATAAAGCGCTTTCATTGCGTTTCCAGTTTGATGGTTTAGTTGGTGGCGTTGTTAATGACTATGTAAGACAGAAAACATTGCAAGGAGGTCGCCATATAGAAGCTGCTACAGGTGCACTTGGCGCAGCACGGCCTTCTGACGAAGCTAACATTGCAGCCTATACTGGACAAGGTGTAAACCTTACTGGAGCTGCCATTCAGCTAGATCCTATTACGGGTGCCATTACCAATTTTAAGGATTTGACAGAAACAAAAAATACTACAAAAAGCCTAGTTCAGCCGTTTGTTTATAATGACGCATCAATTCAGGATTTAACAACAATTAAAAAGACTTATGTTAAATTGAGGGAAGTAACTCTTACTTATAATTTATCATCCAGCTTGTTTGGCAAAAAAGGATTTATCCAGGGTGCAAGCGTTTCACTTGTGGGAAGGAACTTGTTATATTTCTTTCCAAACAAGTACAAAGATTTGGATGTAGATCAGTATACACAAGATGCAGGTTCTGGTTTGCAAACTCCAACTACAAGAAGTTATGGCTTCAACCTCAACATTACTTTTTAAATCATCAATAAAAAAATATGAAACAGATAAAAAATATATTATTAATTATTTTGGCAACTTTGCTGGTGGTTTCCTGCAAAAAACAAATTCTGGAAAAGCAAACGGATCCCAACAATCCTACCAGTGTACCGCCAAGTTTGGTATTAGGCACTGTCCTAAATGACATGGCTGGAAACGGCAGTCAAGGCAGCTTGGGTGGTATCAATTCGTGGAGTAATGTTCATGACTGGAACCAATACCATTGCCAGAATTATAACTATTACGGCAACAATATTTACAGCTGGACCAACGGCTCTTTCGATCCGTATCTGGTTTTAAAAAATGTTGTTCAGATGGAAAAAGAAGTACTATCAAGAGGCGGTGCCGCTGTAAATCCGTATGAGGCAGTAGGAAAATTTGTAAGAGCCTATTACTATTATAATCTCACATCTATGTTCGGTGATGTTCCTCAGGTAGATGCATTGCAAGGTGCTGTCAATCAAAATCCGGCTTATACATCGCAAGAACAGGTATTCCAATATGTGCTTAATATTTTGGATTCAGCAAATACAGACTTTGCTGCATTAATTGCGAGCAACGACAATTCATTGTCTGCTGCGCAGGATCTCTATTATCAGGGAAATCTTTCAAAATGGCAAAAATTGGTAAACTCATTTAAGTTAAGAGTATTGGTTAGTTTAAGCATGCAAGCTTCTGATGCAACTTTAAATGTGCCGACCCAATTTGCAAACATTTATAATAACCCTACAAAATATCCAATCTTCACAAGTGAAGCAGATGATTTCCAGCTTGTATATAATCCGGGTGGTTCAAATACGTATACTACTTATCCTTTTAACCCAAGCAATTTTGGATCAATAGCAGGCCGTTATAATATGGCTGATACTTATGTAAGTGCTTTGACAACAATAAACGATCCCCGTGTTTTTATAACTTGCGATCCTGCGTGGGCGCTTGTCGCAAGCGATCCAAACCCAGCTCAGTATAAATATTTTGTTGGAGCAAGTTCTGGCCTCGATCTTGGGACGATGTATGCAAACGCAAGTGCCAATAAATATTCATTTATTGGAAGAAAAAGATATTATTCAAATTTTACCGGAGACCCTGATGTTTTGGTTGGATATAAAGAAATGCTTTTCAATATTGCTGAAGCAATGGAACGCGGTTGGGTTGCTGGTGATGCAGAAACGTTTTACAAACTTGGCATCAGCACCTCAATGGCTTTTTATGGTATTGATATAACGCAGACAAACTTTACTGCTTATTTTCTGCCTCCAACTGCAAACGCGATTACACAGGTACAACCATATCCATTTGCTTTCAATTTTGCAATGTATTACGCACAGCCAGCAGTTCATCTTTCAGCTACTCCGGCAACAGCTATCAATCAAATAGTGCTTCAGAAATACATAACTATGTTTGAAAATTCAGGTTACGAAGCATATTATAATTATCGCAGAACTGGCACTCCGGCATTCGAAGGCGGCAATGGTGTTGGAAATAATGGCGCGGTTGCAAAAAGATGGGCTTATCCTGTAACAGAACAATCGCAAAACAAAGCAAATTGGAGCGCCGCACTCGCTGCACAACAATTTTCGGCTGATGATCTTAACCAGACAATGTGGTTAATAAAATAATTTGTTGATATAGTTTTACAGTATTCAAATTTGTAATGAATGCGAGGCGGAACTTATCTAAGTTTCGCCTTCTTTTATGAATCTTATTCAGCGAAAATATTTTTTAAAATTTAATAGAACGAATAATATGACATGCTATTTTATTGGTAACAACTAAGCTAGGCATTAACAATATTTAAAAAAACTATCGCGATAAATTTTATTAATATCAATCGAAAAATTCTTATAAAAATTTTCACTTATAGATTTACAATTTTTAAATCATCATAAAAAATTAATGATGAAAAAGGTTATTTTGTTAATCGTTCTTTTAAAAATAATTTCTGTTAATGCACAATCCCACAAAACCGAAAATATAATCATTGTAACGCTTGATGGAATGCGCTGGCAGGAAGTATTTGGCGGCGCAGATTCTGTGCTTATTAATAATCCAAAATACACGCATTCAAAAAAAGAAATTGACAAATTATATTGGAGTGATGATGTGAATGAAAGACGAAAAAAACTGTTTCCTTTTTTATGGACAACCGTTTTATCACAAGGGCAATTGTATGGCAACCGAAATATTGGCAACAATGTTGACAATGCAAATCCATATAAATTTTCTTATCCCGGTTACAATGAAATTTTTACAGGTTATCCCGACACAACTGTAAATTCAAACGATAAAATAAAAAACAAAAACACTAACGTTCTTGAATTTATTAATAAACAAAAAGGCTACGAAAATAAAGTTGCTGCATTCAGCACATGGGATGTGATGCCATATTTTTTAAACAAATGGCGCAGCGGTATATTTACCAATGCAGATTATGATTCGATTGCATTTAATAATACTTCTGCAAAACTTATTAATGATATACAGGTATTATCATTAAAGCCAAATGGCGAACGGCTTGATGTATTAACGTACATTTCAGCAAGAGAATATTTGAAAGAATATAAACCAAAAGTGTTGTACATTTCTTTTGATGAAACATATGAATATGCGCATCACGGAGAGTATGATCATTATCTTGCTGCTGCACACGGAGAAGATGCGATGCTTGCCGACATTTGGAATTTGGTTCAGTCGTTGCCAGAATATAATAACAAAACAACATTAATAGTTACATGCGATCATGGGCGTGGTGATAAAATAAAAGATCAATGGAGAGATCATGGTCAGGATGTTGCAGATGCAGGCCACATCTGGATTGCAGCGATTGGCCCGGATACAAAACCTTTGGGAGAAATGAAAACGCAGACAACATTGTATCAAAAACAATTGGCCGCAACGTTTGCTGCATTGCTTGGTTTTAAATTTATTCCTGATCATGGAACGGCCGATCCGATTTCAACATTAATAAAATAAAAATAATAATGAACACAGCAGAAGCAACAGAAACCACTAACCAGATAATGAGTTTTTATGAACAGCATGGCGGCGAAGAATATGCGGGTGAAAAAGTAACACAGCTCGAACACATGGTGCAGGCTGCGCAGCTCGCAGAAGAACAAGGTTATGATGAAGAAGTTATTCTCGCTGCATTTTTACATGATATTGGCCACATTTGCGAAGACGGCCATGGTGATAATGAAATGGGAGAATTTGGTATAAAAGATCATGAACAAATTGGCGCCGATTTTTTAAAAAGCAAAGGCTTCTCAAAAAAAGTTGTCCGGCTTGTTGAGTCGCATGTGGAAGCAAAAAGATACCTTACCTATAAATATCCTGAATATTATGATCAGCTTTCAGGAGCAAGCAAAAAAACATTAGAATACCAGGGTGGAAGAATGCCAGAAGATGAAGCGCTTGCATTTGAGCAATATCCATTGTTCAGTTTAATAATACAAATGCGCCGTTGGGATGAAGAAGCAAAGATTGAACATAAACCATTGCCTGACCTTTCCCATTACCGCGAAATGATTTTACATCATTTGCAAAATCAAAAAAATTAATTACGTTTTTATAATTGCAATTAATAAAAATCAATGCAAACAATTCCATTGCCGGGCAAGGATATAACGATGAAATCTAAATTAAAAAATTCGCCTTCATGGGTTTTTGTGTTGTATGTTTCATTGTCTGCATTTGTTGTGTATTCATGTATGTATGGTTTTCGCAAACCCTTTACAGCAGCCACTTTTAGAGGGTATCATTTATTTGGTATTTCTTATAAAGTTGTGCTTGTTATTTCGCAGGTGTTTGGTTATATGCTTGGTAAATTTTATGGTATACGTTTTATTGCATCATTGCAACCTGCTAAACGTGCTGTAACAATTATTAAATTAATAGCAACTGCATGGGTTTCTTTATTCTTATTTGCCATCGTTCCCGCACCGTATAATTTTATTTTTCTTTTTATTAATGGCTTTCCATTGGCAATGGTTTGGGGTTTGGTATTTGGTTTTTTAGAAGGAAGAAAAGTGACTGAAATAATGGGCGCCGTACTTGCAACCAGTTTTATTTTTGCATCCGGGCTTGCAAAAACTGCAGGTAAATGGTTGATGATAGATCTTAAAATCAGCGAGTGGTGGATGCCTTTTGCAGCAGGCACTTTATTTATTATTCCTCTATTAATAAGTACGTGGTTGCTCAATCAAACGCCGCCGCCAACTCCCGAAGATGTTGCCGCAAGAACCATTCGCAAACCAATGGACAAAGCAGAAAGAAAAGTATTTATAAGCCGTTTCGGCGTTGCATTAATACCTGTAATTATTGCATATGTAATGCTTACTATTTTGCGCGATTTCAGCGAAGATTTTTCTAATGAATTATGGATAGAAACGGGATATCAAAACAACGCCGGGATTTTTGCGCAAACAAGTACTATCATTTCATTAATCGTGCTTGCAGCAATCGGTGGTTTTTTTCTTATAAAAAATAATTACCGCGCTTTTCAATTAAACAATGTGATAGTAATATTTGGATTTTTGCTTGCTGCATTATCAACAACATTATTTCACCTGCATTTAATTTCTCCTGTTATCTGGATTATAATGGCAGCGTCAGGATTATATCTTGGCTACGTTCCATACAATTGTTTTTATTTTGAAAGAATGCTTGCTGCATACAAAGTGCCAGGCAATGTTGGGTTTTTAATTTACATCGCAGACGCATTCGGTTATCTCGGAACAGTCACGGTTTTATTGGTGAAAGAATTTATTTCCATCAAATATTCGTGGGTAGATTTTTTTACATGGATGTTTTATATAGCAGCAGCATTAGGAATTGTATTGGTATTGTGGGGTTCTGCTTTGTTTGCAAAAATTTATAAAAACAACAATTAATTAATGATTTTTTATGGATAAAAAATCTGCCATTGTTATTGGTGCGGGTATCGTTGGTTTGGCAACTGCACGCGCGTTGGCTATTAAAGGATATTCAGTAAAAGTTTTTGAACGCACACAAAAAGCAGTTGGCGCATCTATAAGAAATTTTGGAATGATATGGCCAATCGGCCAACCCGCGGGAACATTATACAACCGCGCAATAAGAAGCAGAAATATTTGGAAAGAAATTTCTGACAACAGTAATATATGGAGTGAAAATGCAGGCAGTTTGCATGTTGCTTATCATGATGATGAATGGAATGTGTTGCAGGAATTGCATGAAGCATTTTTACAAGAAGGAAGAAAAGTAGAGTTATTAAATAAAGAGGAAATCGCAAAAAGATCAGAAGCTGTTGTGCAACAAAATTTACTCGGCGGGTTATACAGCGCAGAAGAATTAATAATAGATCCGCGCGAAGCGATTGCAAATTTGCCAGGCTATTTTACTGAAAAATATCAGATTGAATTTAACTGGGGAAAATGTATTTCGCGCATTGCAAACCAAACAATTTATATTGGAAATGAAGAACACAAGGCAGATTTAATTTTTGTTTGCAGCGGTGCAGATTTTGAAACATTGTATCCATTAGAATTTTCAAAACTTGCATTAACAAAATGCAAATTGCAAATGATGCGCATGGTTGCCCAACCTGAGGAATGGCGCATCGGGCCTGCATTGTGCGGCGGCTTATCATTAATACATTATGCAAGTTTTAAAGCTGCATCTTCATTGCAGCAATTAAAAAAAAGATATGAAGAAGAAATGCCCGATTATTTAAAATGGGGCATTCATGTGATGGTTTCGCAAAATGCAAAAGGTGAATTAACTGTTGGCGATTCGCACGAATATGGATTAACGCATGATCCTTTCGATAAAGATTTTATTAATAAAATGATTTTGGATTATCTTAAAAAATTTGCGCAATTTAAAAACCCGCAATTAATAGAAAGCTGGAACGGGATTTATCCAAAACTTACCAGCGGTGAAAATGATTTGTTCTTTTCGCCCGATGCATCTGTGTATATTGTAAACGGACTCGGCGGCGCAGGTATGACGTTATCTTTCGGCTATGCGGAAGAAGCGCTGGCGAATTTTTAATTTATTAATATTCCTATAACTGCATTCATCTATCACACAATTGAAACCATTCTTTTAATAAAGTATATTTTTGCGCTGTTAACTACAAACCATTTTTATAAACGTTTAGTTCAGCATGCAAAAAATCAGGAAAATATTTTCAGTAAACCAGGCTTATTTTATTGGATATTTTTTATTTCTCATCGCTGTTGTTTCTTTTCTTTTTATCAAATCAAAAACTGATGGATTTGTTTTTCTAAATCCATATCATCATAAAATACTCAATGTATTTTTTATGATTTATACCAACGTTGGCGATGGGCTTTTTTCAATTGCAATATTTTTATTACTCTTATTTTACAAACGCGCATTAATAGGCTGGGAAATTGTAATCACTTTTTTATTATCAGGATTGATAGCGCAAATATTAAAAAATGCTTTCCCGATGCCGCGACCAAAAACGCTTTTAGGCGATGAACATTATGCATATTTTATTAATGGCTACACGCATGTTGGGCATGCAAGTTTTCCTTCAGGCCACACTGCGAGTGCGTTTGGGCTGGCAACAATACTTTCTTTATTTGCAAAAAATAAAAAGTGGAGCATTGTTTATTTGCTGCTTGCGATGCTTGTTGGTTACTCAAGAATTTATTTGGGGCAACATTTTTTGCAGGATGTTTTAGCCGGCGCCATCATTGGCGTTGCAAGTGCATTAATAGTTTATATAGTGATTGATAAAAAAACTTCCTGGTTTAAAAAGATGAAAGAAGCAGAAAATAAAATTCAAATCAATAATATTTAAACGTCTTGGATACACGAAAAAAAGTTTTCTTATTAATACTATTTTCTGCGGTTGTTCGCTGTGCGGTTGCTTATTTTTTAGAGTTTGGAAATGACGAAGTGTATTACTGGACCTACGCGCAACATTTGCAATGGAACTACTTTGATCATCCGCCGATGGTTGCGTTATTAATAAGATTGGGAACGTTCAATTTGCATTTGCATAATGAATTATTCGTGCGCGCCGGTTCAATCATTTGCGCAGCTATTAATACGTGGCTCGTTTTTTTAATTGGAAAAAAAATAAGCGATGAAAAAGCTGGCTGGTGCGCCGCGTTATTATATACATCTTCTTTTTATTGCAGCATTATTGCCGGCACATTTATTTTACCAGATTCGCCACAGGTTTTATTTTGGATGATTAGTATTTTTTTAATGGTTGAAATTATTGATGAGAAAAATGATAATAAAAATAAAAGCGGTGTATTATTGTTAATGGGAATTGCGATTGGCTTGTGCATCATGAGCAAAGTGCACGGCATTTTTTTGTGGGGTGGATTTGGTTTGTATATTTTATTATACAACCGCAAAATGCTTGCGCAGCCTGCATTGTACGGCGCTGTTTTACTTACTGCAATAATTGTTTCACCAATATTAATATGGAATATTCAAAACAATTTTATCACATATTCCTTTCATGAAAACCGTGTTGGTTTTTTTAATAAGCACTTGGATTGGGATAGTTTTTTGCAACAGGTTCTTGGTTCCATCGCTTATAATAATCCTATCAATTTTATATTATACGTTATCGGAATTACGGGAATTATCAAGCATAAAAATTTTATCAGCAATAATTATTTGCGGCTGTTTTTATTATTGGGCTTGCCATTGATAATTGTTTTAATAATAATGTCGTTGTTTAATGAAACGCTTCCGCATTGGTCTGGCCCGGCTTACATCAGTATTTTATTAATAACGTCAGTTTATTTTTCTAAAAAAAATTTATCCGCAAAAATTCCGCGCGGCATTTTGGCTGCAAATTATTTATTGTTGTTTGTTGCCATTGCAGGAATAATTGTGATAAGATATTTACCCATTCAATTGGGAAATAAAAAGGAAAAAATTTTAGGTGATGGCGATGTAACATTGGATATGGTTGGCTGGAGAAATTTTGCCAGCGAATTTTATACATTACGAAACCAGGATATTAAAGAAGGATTAATGAAAAAAAATTCTTCCATCATTTCCGACAAATGGTTTCCTGCAGCAAACCTTGATTATTATATCGCCAATCCATTTGATATAAATTTTTTTGCGGCAGGAAAAATAATGGACATACATAATTACGCATGGCTGAATAAAAAAAGAAAGCCATTAATAAAAGGCGATGATGCGTATTTTATTTTTCCATCCAATTATTATAATGCGCCAAAAGATAATTTGAAAAACTATTTTGAAAAAACGGATAGCGCTTCATTAATACCACAATTCCGATCAAACATTCATGTGCGTGATTTTGTAATGATTCGCCTGCACAATTACAAAGGTGGATTGAATGATGATGGAGTTATTAATGATGAGAAAAGCAGATAGTGGGATGCGAGATGCGAGATGCGAGATGCGAGATGTTAAAATTGTAGTGCAAGTTCGATTAATAAACCTTGTTTTTTAGATATTGTATTTTGAAATTTCTTGAACCTTTTCTTGATTTTTGTGCCTTACTCCCGTTTAGCTTCTAATGTAAATCCAATTGTCGTTCCAACATCTGGCGTGCTTCTTACGTGTATTCTTTGTTCGTGTGCTTCAATAATGTGTTTGCAAATGGCCAAGCCCAAACCTGTGCCGCCGCGGTCCCTGCTGCGTGCTGCATCAGTTCTATAAAAGCGTTCGAAAATGCGTGATAAATGTTCTTCTTCAATGCCAATTCCATCGTCGCTTATTTCTACAAGCACATGGCTTTCGTCTGTTTTATAAACGCTTGCCATGATGGAACCGTTGCTGCGCCCGTATTTGAGCGCGTTCTCTACTAAATTGGTAAGCACCATTCTTATTTTTTCTTTATCTGCAAAAACAACAATTGGAAATTCGCAACCCTTTTTAATAAATGGTTTTATATTTTTTTCACCAGCTTTCAATGCAAGAGATTCGAACACTTCTCTTATCAAATCCTGCATTACAAAATTTTGTTTGTACAATAATTGTTCGCCTCTTTCCAGCCGCGAAATTTCATCCAAATCATTCATCAGGTTTACCAAACGATCAACATTTTTTGCAGCGCTTTCTAAAAATTTTTTTCTTACTTCTGGTTCTTCCATTGCACCGCTTAATAAAGTATCTACATACCCTTGTATGGAAAAAATTGGCGTTTTAAATTCGTGCGCTAAATTTTGTAAAAATTCTTTTCTGTATGCTTCATTTTTTTTCAGCACTTCAATTTCTTCATTTCTTTTTTCGCCCCATTTTTCAACGTCTTCGCGCACTTCATCAATACTTTTTTGTGGTAGAATGTATTTAAAATAAACTTCTTCTTTTTTAGTTGCTTTTGTTTGATGAATGAGTTTGTAAATCAATTTTATTTTTCGGTAAATAAAACGTTCGAGCGTAAATAAAATTAAACCGTAAGTGCCCGCAAAAACAATAATAAACGAACATGCGCCAATCAATAAATTACTCGTTAAAAAATACGCACCAATAGCAACAGGAATTGCTAAAACGCCGGCAGTGAATGCAGATAATTGTCGCGGAGAAAGGCTTTTTGTAGAAAACATTGTATTTGCAAGTTCCGATTTTTTGTTGACAGATGACAGTTAACGGTTGACAGATAGATGAAACCAACGAGCTATTTTCTGTCAACAGTCGTCTGTCAACTCTTCGTGAAATATTCTTTAGAGATCAAACTTATAACCAACTCCTTTAATCGTTGTAATGCAATCCAGGCCGAGTTTCTGGCGTATTTTACGGATGTGCACATCAATTGTTCTGTCGCCAACTATTACATCGTTTCCCCAAACCTGGTTCAATATTTCATTGCGCAAAAAAACACGGCCGGGCCTTGATGCTAGCAAGTACAACAATTCAAATTCTTTTTTCGCAAGCGTAATGTCTTTATCATCCACAAGCACTTCAAACTTTTCGGGATCGATAGAAATATTTTCAATCTTTAATGCTTTGCCTTCTGGTTCTTTACTCGTTCTGCGGAATAATGCATTCACGCGGCTTATTAATACTTTCGGGCTGATGGGTTTATTTACAAAATCATCTGCGCCGGTTTCCAATCCTTTAATGTGCGAGCTTTCGTCGTTAAGCGCAGTTAAAAAAATAATTAAGGTATCTTTAAAAGCAGATTGCGATCTTAATATTTCACAAACTTCCATGCCTGTTTTTTTCGGCATCATGATGTCTAAAATAATCAAATCAGGCTTGGCAGATTTTGCTTTTTCCAAAGCTTCATTGCCATCTTTTGCAGTAAAAACTTCATAGCCTTCGCGCACAAGGTTGTATTCAATAATTTCTAAAATATCCGGTTCATCATCTGCAATCAATATTTTTTTGCCTTTTGATTCCATGAATTTTTTTGCAAAATTACTGTAAATAAAGCGTAGCGCAGGTTTGCAGCAATGAGTTCACAATTTCTTAATATAAAAATAATTTTAGCGTTATTAATAAAGTTGACAATTGACGGATGACAGATTTCGATGATCGCCGGATTTTATTTTATTATCCATTATCAATTAAAAATCACTTATGTCGCCGGTCAACTGCCATCTGTCATCTCTTTTGTATCTTTGCAAACACGGAGAAATCTTATGAAACAAATCGTACACGCATTATTATTACTATCTCTCACAATTGGCTTGCAGCGTGCAATTGCGCAGTCGAATCCTTATCCATATCCGGTGGCGCAGGACCGCATGCTTTTTCATGATGATATTGATAAAGAACAAAAACATTTACTTGCCCTTGATGGAAATGCAGATGATAAATTCACGCTTTCGAAAGATGAAAATATTAATAAGCAGGTTTATGATGCATTAATAACGCGCGTAAATGAAATCCAAAAACAAATTGAACTGGATACAACGCTTAATACAAATGTGAAAAAGCGTTACTTGATTGGTCTGAAATATTTATTAATGCGGTTTATGGAAAATTATTCCAGGCCGGAATTTACATTGGCCATTGCGCCAGGTTTGGTAACTGGTTTTGAAAAAGCCATGCAGCTCGACAAAAAAAATGAAAGCATTGAACCAATAATTGCAGAAAATAATTACGGCATTGGCAAAATTTTAAACGACTGTTTTTTATACCCTTCGGAAAATGCGGGCGTAAAACCTGCTAAAATTATTCTCTTCAGAAAATATTGCGCGCTTCATCCCAACGAAATTTTTTCTTTATTAAGAAACAATTTGGACATGCCTTTTGCAGACAGTTTGATTATGGTTGCTGGGCATAATGACATAAAACAATTGTATAATTATGCAGCATCAAACGATGCGTTGGGCTGGCGTATAAAAAACAATTATGATCCGCTTGTGCATATTGTTTCGCAAATGGCAAACAGCAAAAGCGGGCAATTGTTTTTTCCTTTTTTAGATAATTTAATGAAAGGAAAAATTACGATTGATGATATTAACCGCATTAAAGATGATGACTTGGCTTATTATCGTTTGCTGGTAAAAACGCGCATGGATTATGCTGCAAGATTATTGCCGCCGGCGCGCGATACTGCGCTTGAAATGGATGCGCTAAAACAAATGCTTGCAAAAAAAGGCCGCGATGTTTTTGTGAATACGATTAATGCATTGCACACGCAGGAAAACCCAACGCTGCGTTTTAAAATCCTTGAACCATTAACGCCGGAAGAATTATATTATCTCGTAGTGTTGAATGAAAACGAAATTTATACATCGAGTTATCTCGGTGTGTACGATCGTATTTTTCAACGCATGGCGAGCCCGCGTGGCGACAGTTTGATAATGCGCGTGCATGGAGATTATTTCCGCAAGTTTATTAAGATGGCTGCGGCTTATAATAAGCTTGATCATTTTTTGGGAACGATGGATAAAGAACACGCAAATGCGGTGATGTATTATTTTGTATTTGGATTGGAGAAATCGAACGAAGAAGAAGCCGTTGATGTAGCAGATTCTTACAGTAGTATTTTTGAAAAAAATGCGGATCTCGCAGCATATGTTTTGCGTGTGGTAAAATGGAATTATCAAAAAAATGTAGCTAACAATAATAAGCGCGGAACAATTATTTATAATTTATTACAAACATTATTTGAATCTGCAGACACAACAAAAAAGATTGACATTTCCGCACAACTCGGCATTCCGCCAATTTATACAGTTGATTATAATGCATTGAAAGATGCAGAAGGCCGCGTTGTTGAACAAGTGTTTTTTTATGGAGATCAGGATAAAGACGGGCAAAATTCTTTTGCAGATTATATGGCGCTCTTTCGAGGAAAATCGGAATGGAAAATTACTGAAAACCCTGAATGGGTAAGCATTTCATCAACACATGGAAAACCTGTTTTAATTTTTGCAAACCGTCCTTTATTAGGCGATGATGATCCTGACGCAAAAGCACAATTGCATTTAAGCGATTATTTATCGGATCATAAATTGAAACCAACAATCGTTATTCATCGAGGCCATAGTTATCATGTAAAATATACGATTGAACAATTGGCGCCAACAGCGCGCATTGTTGTTTTAGGCTCCTGCGGCGGCTATAATAATTTAAGTGAAGTTTTAAAAATAAGTGAAGACGCACATATCATTTCATCCAAACAGGTTGGCACAAAAACGGTGAACGAACCAATTTTGGAAGCAATTAATAACACATTGCTTTCAGGAAGAAATATCGACTGGCTGAACATGTGGAAAAACCTCGGCGGAAAATTTAAAGCCGGCAGCGCAGCCAAAGATAAATTTGACGATTACATTCCGCCATACAAAAACCTCGGCGCCATTTTTATAAAAGCTTACCGCAAAGCGATGGGAGATGATGAATAGTTGACGGTTCGCAGTTAACAGTATTTTACGTTGATCGTTATTTGATGGCCGTTGGCCGATTCTGTTTTTATTATCCATTAATAAATTATCAATTATCCATTAAAAATTTCTTTCGCTCATCGGCCAACGATCATCGGCCATTATTTTCTGTCATCCGTCATCTGCCAACTGTCATCTCTTTCGTATCTTCGCGCATCGTATGGCAGAAAAAGTAAAGGGTAAAAAAATTTTTGATTTCAGTTTGTTGCGGCGCGTTTTTTATTATGCATCTCCGTATAAAACCCGGCTGTATTGGTCTATCGCATTATCAATTTTACTCGCTATTGTTTCTCCGCTTCGCCCGTTTTTAATCCAGGTTACTATTAATGATTATATAAAAAAAGGCGTTACAGAAAATCTTGGTATAAAAAATAAAATGATTGAATTATTAATCTGGATAACGATCATCCAGGTTGTAGTTTTATTAATAGAAACAATTGCGCGTTTTTATTTTTCATTCATCACGGCATGGCTCGGACAAAGAGTTGTAAAGGATTTGCGCGTGGCTGTTTATAAAAAGATATTGGGTTTAAATCTTTCTCAGTTTGATAAAACACCGATAGGAACATTAACGACAAGAACGATTAATGATATTGAATCTATTAATGATATTTTTTCCGACGGATTAATTCCCATCATTGCAGATTTGCTTTCTATCATTTCTATTTTAATATGTATGTTTTATGTGGACTGGCGGTTGACTTTAATTTGCATTGCACCATTTCCATTATTAATAGTTGCCACGTATATTTTTAAAGAAAGCGTTAATAAATCTTTTATAAGAGTAAGAAATGCAGTGGCTGCATTAAATGCATTTGTGCAGGAACATATTACCGGCGTGCAAATGGTGCAGGCTTTTGCTGCGGAAGAACGTGAATTTTCAAAATTTAAAAACATTAATAAAGAACACCGCAATGCAAACATCAACGCGATTTTTGCATACTCTGTTTTCTTTCCTTTTGTAGAAATTATTATGGCATTCTCAACCGGATTATTGGTTTGGTGGGGCGCGCGCCAGGTGTTATTAATACCCGAGCAAGAAGCAAAAGAATTGACAGGAAAAATCATTTCATTCTTTTTATACCTCAATTTATTATTCCGCCCGTTGCGCGTGATTGCAGATAAATTTAATGTGCTGCAAATGGGAATGGTTGCAAGCGAACGCGTTTTTAAAATTTTGGATAACGATGATTTTATAAAAACAGAAGGCAATTATTCTCCCGAAAAAATAAAAGGAAAATTGGAATTTGATAATGTTTCATTTGCTTATGTTGATGACCGCTATGTGTTGAAAAATATTTCTTTTGAAGTGCAACCCGGAGAAACAATTGCCATTGTCGGCCATACAGGAAGCGGCAAAACTTCAATCATCAGTTTATTAAATCGTTTATACCATATTCAAAAAGGAGAAATAAAAATTGATGATGTAAATATTGAAGATTATAAATTGGATTTATTAAGAAAAGATATTGGCGTTGTGTTGCAGGATGTATTTCTTTTCTCCGGATCTGTACTCGATAATATTACATTGCGCAATGAAGATGTGCCGCGCGAAAAAGTAATTGAAGCTGCCAAATTAATCGGAATGCACGATTTTATTATGCGCCTTCCCGAAGGTTATGATTATAATGTGATGGAACGCGGAAGTTCATTATCACTCGGCCAGCGGCAGTTGTTATCATTCATCCGTGCATTATTATACAATCCATCTATATTAATTCTTGATGAAGCAACTTCATCTGTTGATACAGAATCTGAATTATTAATACAACATGCAATCGATAAATTAATTGCGGGAAGAACGTCAATTGTAATTGCACACCGCCTTTCAACAATAAGAAAAGCCAGTCAGATTATCGTGCTTGATAAAGGCGAAATTAAAGAAAAAGGCACGCACGAAGAACTGATGGAAAAGCAAGGATTTTATTATAAACTTCATCAATTGCAATTTGAGAAGCAGGAAAAAGTTGCGTAACATTTATTTATAAATCATATTAATCTATAAAATAAAAATGGATTGCAGTTTGCAATCCATTTTGTTTATTAATAAAATTTTATTTGATTAATGCAATGTAACAGAACTTGTAAAAGCACCAATGGTTACAGTTGCTAAAGCGTCACAAGTTCCACCGCCAAAATCTAACGTGCCGCTTAAACTTGCGCTGCCTTTTTTGTAAGTAAACGATTCAATGCCGGAAACAATGTTTGGGCAAGTTTCCTGCTTAACAAGTGGCGTAGTAACTTTTGCAGAAAGAGATGCACCATTATTTGTATTGGAAATTGTATAATTACCAGTTACGCTGAATACATAAGTTGATAGATCTGTTGAACCAATGCCAGCAGTTTGCGTAACTGTTTTTGTTCCAGAAAAAGTATAAGAAGAATCGTTTGGATAAACAATTGAACCATTGCTTACCGAACTTGTGTAAGCAACACCTGACAATGACGTTTGGTTGGTAAGCGTATACGTTCCGCCAAGCTGGTAGCCATTTACTTTATAATTGCTGAAAGTAGCTGAAATGATAGCTCCCGGATTGCGAAACCTTTCTGATAAAGTATAAGTGATAGAACCAGAACGCGTGATGTTATCTGCACTTGAGCAACCTGTTCCAAAATCAACAACAATAGTTTTTGGGTAAGTTGTAGTATCTGCCGGTGTTACTGTCACATTTGCGCAGTAAAAAAAACCAAGTGGCTGCGTTGTTCCGGCGCCATTTGTTATTGTTCCGTTTTGATGTTCAATAAAACTATTTAATGAATGATCCTGGTTCGTTTGGATACTTACATTTAAAACATCATCAAACGCGTTATCTGTTGATGCGCCGTTTGCAGATAAGGATGCGGCGCCATTATTATCCGCCGGTGTGCCGCCATTTGAACTGCTGCTTTTTTTGCAGGCATTAATCATTAATACCGCCGTTATAACACTTACAATCATCGTTGCACGTACAATTATTTTATTCATTTTCATAGTTGCTTTTTTAAAGAATATTTGTTTGATTTTTTATTATTAACCTTCATAAACGTTTTTTATTAAAAAATATTCTCTTTCATGTTCAGATTTATGTTTAAAAAAACCACATTAATAACCTTCTTTTTCAAATGAAGCATTCCGATTTTATATTTTGATGCAGCACCCGTATCTTTGCGCAAAATTACAGGATGTCTATGGTGTCAAAATGCCTCAAATCTTTATTGGTAGCGGTTTTCAGCTTAGGCATGGTGTTTTTTTGCAATGCATTATTTGCGCAGGAAGATGGTAAAAAACTCGATCCTGCAAAAATTATTATGGAACACGTTTCCGACGGGCATGAGTTCCATTTTTTTACTTTGAACGATAAAAGAGTTTCTATTCCGTTGCCTGTAATTCTATATTCTCCGGGTAAGGGTTTTTCTGTTTTTATGTCTTCTGCTTTTGAAGAAGGGACTGAAGTGCACGACGGTTACCGTTTGCTCGAAGAAAAATATATGTCGGATAATAAACTGGAAGAAATAAAAACACCAAAAGGCCAGCCGGTTTATCAAACAGGAAAAATTTATGTAGCGGACGCTTCCGGCATGCCTGATGCTTCTGTAAAAGTGTATGATTTTTCGCTAACGCGCAATGTTGTTCAACTTATCATCTCTTTAATATTATTGGTTTGGTTAATGACGAATGTGGCCAAAAAATATTCAAAAGGCCACGGTGTAAAAACTGCGCCATCAGGTTTTCAAAATGCCGTTGAGCCGGTTATTACTTTTGTAAGGGATGAAGTGGGCAAACCAAACCTTGGCCATAAATATGAAAAATACATGCCTTATTTGCTTACTGTATTTTTCTTTATTCTTATTAATAATTTGGTTGGCTTAATTCCGGGCACGGCGAATGTTACAGGCAATATTGCTTTTACAGCTTGCCTTGGTATTATTTCTTTTGTAATTATTTTGTTCAGTTCCAATAAACATTATTGGGGGCATATTATTAATCCGCCAGTTCCTTTTGCAATTAAATTTATTATGGTTCCGATAGAAATCCTTGGCATTTTCACCAAGCCATTTGCATTAATAATCCGTTTGTTTGCAAATATGATTTCCGGCCACATTATCGTATTGAGTTTTATTATTTTGATTTTTATTTTCGGCGCGATGAATGCAGGTTTGGGTTGGGGAACATCGCCGTTATTCGTTTTCTTTTCTGTATTTATTTATTTGCTGGAAATATTGGTGGCATTTATCCAGGCTTTCATTTTTGCAAATCTTACAGCAGTATTTATCGGCCAGGCATTTGAAGGCAGCCATGATGATCTTAGCGAACATAATGACGCAATAGTAATTTAATTTATTAAGAAGAGTTTTTTAATCATAAAACAAGTATCATGAATTTGATGACCATTTTGTTGGACGTTCAGCCTGGATATGGTGCAATTGGTGCCGGCCTTGCTGCAATTGGCGCTGGTATTGGCATTGGCCAGATTGGTAAAGGTGCCGTTGAAGGTATCGCACGCCAGCCGGAAGCAACAAACGACATTCGTGCAAACATGATTCTTGCTGCGGCCCTCGTTGAGGGTGTTGCCCTTTTGGCAGCAGTAGCAGGATTGCTCGTTTCGCTTAAATAAGCAGCACGTAAAACTTATACTGCATCTGATGCACAGGGCAAAGGATGCAGTATTTTTAAAAAATCAACTGACGTATTTTATACTGATAAAATAATTTTGTATGAATTTATTAACGCCCGATTTAGGATTGTTTACCTGGAATTTACTAGCCTTCCTGATTGTGTTTTTTATTCTTAAAAAATTTGCATGGAAACCCATTCTTGGTTCTTTAAAAGAAAGGGAAACCGGTATTGCAGATTCGCTTGCAACTGCTGAAAAAATAAAAGCAGAAATGGCACAGTTGAAAAATGAAAATGAAGAACTGCTTGCAAAAGCCCGTGAAGAAAGAGCGCAAATGCTAAAGGAAGCACGCGATATAAAAGACAAGATTATTAATGAAGCAAAAGAACAGGCGAAAATAGAGTCATCAAAAATTATAACTGATGCGCAGGCTGTTATTGAACAACAAAAAATGGCTGCATTAACAGAAGTAAAAAACCAAGTTGGAAGTTTGGTAATAGAAGTTTCTGAAAAAATATTGCGCCGTGAACTGGCCAATAAATCAGAACAGGAAAATTATATTACGCAATTAACAAACGAAGTAAAACTGAATTAATATGAAAAATGCGGCAATATGAAATGTGAGAATAATTTTATTTGTATTCAATTTCACATTGCCCACATTTTCAAATTTTCAAATTAAACTATGCTTAATCCACGTTTAGCAGGCAGGTACGCGAAGAGCCTCATAAATTTATCCCTCGAACGGAATGAATTGGAAGGCACCTATAATGATATGCTGTTTTTGCAATCTGTTTGCAACAGCAGTAAAGATTTTGTGAGCCTGTTGAAAAGCCCTGTTATTCCATCAGAAAAAAAAGAAAAAATATTAGATGCAATAACTGCAGGCAAAGTGAGCACGATGATTGCCACGTTTAATAAATTATTAATACAAAAAAACCGCGAAACTTTTTTACCCGAAATAATAACCGCTTTTATTCAGCAATACAAAGATTACAAAGGCATTCATATTGTTACATTAACAACAGCAACGCGGGTTAGCGAAGAGTTGAAAAAAAATATAGTTGATAAAATGAAAGCAAGCACTTCCATGCAAAATATTGAATTGAAAACGGAAGTGAAAGAAGATATTATCGGCGGGTTTATACTTGAAGTTGGCGACCAGCTTGTTGATGCAAGCATTGCTTACGAACTGAATAATATAAAAATGCAGTTTCAGAACAATGATTTTATTTATAAATTGAGATAAGGTTAACGCGGAAATTTGATAATATGAAAATGTGAAAACCGTCGTCTTACAGATATTATTAGTTTTACTTTTTACTTTTAAATTTTTACTTTTTAATTGATAAACTATGGCAGATATTAAACCAGATGAAATTTCGGCGATATTGCGCCAGCAATTAAGCAATTTCAATGTTTCGGCAGATCTGGAAGAAGTTGGAACTGTATTGCAGGTGGGCGATGGAATTGCCCGCGTTTACGGATTGAACAATGTAAGCAGCGGCGAATTGGTTGAATTTGAAAATGGCATTCGCGCCATTGCGCTTAACCTGGAAGAAGACAATGTGGGCGTGGTATTAATGGGCGAAAGTGGCAATATTAAAGAAGGATCAAAAGTGCGCCGCACCGGAAAAATCGCTTCTATTAATGTGGGCGAAGGCATGGTTGGCCGCGTTGTAAATACATTGGGTGAACCAATTGATGGCAAAGGCCCAATAACGGGAGAAAAATATGAAATGCCGCTGGAGCGTAAAGCGCCCGGTGTAATTTTTCGCGAACCGGTTAAAGAACCATTGCAAACTGGTATTAAAGCGATTGATGCGATGATCCCAATTGGCCGCGGGCAACGTGAGTTGATTATTGGTGATCGCCAGACTGGTAAAACTGCAATTGCGGTTGATACAATTATTAATCAGAAAGAATTTTATAAAGCAGGCAAACCTGTTTATTGTATTTATGTTGCAATCGGCCAGAAAGCTTCTACCATTGCAAACGTAATGAAAACGCTGGCTGATAATGATGCGTTGCAATATTCTATTATTGTTGCTGCATCTGCTTCTGACCCTGCACCTTTACAATTCTATGCACCATTTGCAGGCGCTGCCATTGGCGAATTTTTCCGCGACACCGGAAGGCCTGCATTAATCATTTATGATGATTTGTCAAAACAAGCCGTTGCTTACCGTGAAGTTTCTTTATTGCTCCGCCGCCCGCCAGGCCGGGAAGCATATCCTGGTGATGTGTTTTATTTGCACAGCCGTTTATTGGAACGCGCAGCAAAAGTTATTAATGATGATGGCGTTGCAAAAAACATGAATGATTTGCCGGATTCCATCAAACATTTGGTAAAAGGCGGTGGCTCATTAACAGCCTTGCCGATTATTGAAACCCAGGCTGGTGACGTATCTGCTTACATTCCTACAAACGTAATTTCTATTACCGACGGACAAATTTTCCTGGAAGGTAACTTGTTTAATGCAGGTATCCGCCCGGCGATTAACGTGGGTATTTCTGTAAGCCGCGTTGGTGGCAATGCGCAGATTAAATCAATGAAAAAAGTTTCTGGTACGTTGAAACTTGACCAGGCATTATACCGTGAAATGGAAGCATTTTCAAAGTTTGGTGGCGATTTGGATGCTGCTACAAAAGTGGTAATTGACAAAGGTGCACGTAACGTGGAAATCCTTAAACAGCCTCAGTATTCCCCGGTGCCGGTTGAAAAACAGGTTGCGATAATTTATCTTGGTACACAAGGTTTATTACGAGGCGTTGCAGTTAAAAAAGTAAAGGAATTTGAAGAACATTTTTTATTGGAAATGGAAAACAAATTGCCTGAAGTGTTAGCTGAATTTAAAAAAGGAAACCTGCCGGATGATGGCGTTAAAAAAATGGTTGAACTGGCAAACGGGTTAATTCCTCAGTACAAATAATATTAATAAATGAATAGAAAATCCCTGCAAATTTTGCGGGGATTTTTATTTTGTAAACTGGTTTTAAACTTTCTATCTTTTATATAATCACAGTTTTGCAAATTTAAAAACACGGATTTTATTTATTAATAAACACTTGAATTTTTAATCTTGCAGAAAAAAAAATTTCGATTACTAAGAGTTTCTAATAATCAATTACTTAAAACAAAATGACATTGCTTTCTAAAATTTTTTTTACGAATCGCTTGCATTATTCAAAAATGGGTGCCATCTTTACATCATCAAATCGCACACGGTCCTTACCCAATCTTCCTAATCAACCAAATTTCTCCAATCCTCCTTATTTAGTATTAAGTTTATCTTTTTTTCTTTCTATATTTTTCTTCCAATAACTCTGAATAATTAATTCTTTCCACTACCACTATGGATTTCTTGTAACAACAGTTGATCACGTACTTTAAATTATTTGTTATGAAACATCTGTACCAAACACCCAAAAAAAATTATTCAGTTTTTATTAAACACGCAACAATTACAGTTGCAATTATTTCCCTTGCATTTCATTCTTTTTCGCAAAATACTTTGCAAACCAGCAGCAGGGCAAGCTATGCAGTGAACGATAATTCATCTTATCCTTTATCTTTTATTGCAACTTTAAAAAACTTTAAAGTTGTGCTGAACTGGGGATTAGCTACTGATAAAAATACAAGCCATTTTATTATACAACGCAGCAGCGACGGCAACAGTTTTGATGATGCAGCAGTTATTTTTACTGATGTTGAAAATGCAAAAGAAAATTACAGATATGCTGATAACATCAGTTCAATTGATACCGGCATGTTGTATTACCGCCTTAAAATTGTAGGCCTTAATGGCAAAACAGAATACTCAAAAATTGAAATAATTAAAGTAGATAAAAAGATGGAAGCTGAAATTGCTGCCAACGATTTAAATACACCAAACGATACGGTAATTATAAAATATGGTGCTGCAAGCACAACCAAACAATAATCTACAACATAGCCCTTAAAGCTTAATAGAACAACAAAAGACAAATAGAACAAATTAAAAATCATTAATAATATAATTCACGAGTTTAGTTTTAAAGGGTACGATCAACAACAGCCGGGCTTTTCTAAGCCTGGCTTTTTTTATTAATAATAATAAACGTTTACCAATAATCATTTTATAAATAAGTTCATCTTCATTTTTACTACATTAGCTGATGAATATGCACATTCCCGCAAAACCTATTATACATTTAATGTAAAAAAAATGAACATGATAAAAACAGTTATCATCGACGACGAAAGGTTGGCAAGAAATGAATTGAAAAAATTGCTGCTTGATTTTCCTGAAATAGAAGTTGTTGCAGAAGCTGCAAATGCCGCAGAAGGAATTGAAAAAATCGACAGCCTTAATCCTGATTTAATTTTTTTGGATATACAAATGCCCGGCAAAACCGGTTTTGATATGCTTGCGGAATTAGATAAAACGCCTTTCGTAATTTTTACAACCGCTTACGATGAATATGCATTGAAAGCTTTTGAAGTTAATGCACTTGATTATTTATTAAAACCCGTTGAACCAAAAAGGCTTGCCGATGCAATACAAAAATTGCATGTAGAAGAAGATAAAGAACCCATTGATGATAGTGACATTTCTACCAACAAAAGTATTTTAAATGAAAACGACCAGGTTTTTGTAAAAGACGGAGAACGTTGCTGGTTCGTAAAACTGTCAGATATACGTTTATTCGAAAGTGTTGGAAATTATGCAAAAGTTTACTTTGGCCCGAACAAACCATTAATATTAAAATCATTAAATGCATTAGAAGAAAGGCTGGATGAAAAAATATTTTTTCGTGCAAATAGAAAACACATTGTGAATTTGCGATTAATAGAAAAAATAGAACCCTATTTTAATGGCGGATTATTATTAGAATTAAAAGGCGGAGAAAAAATAGAAGTAAGCCGCAGGCAAACCGTGAAGTTTAAAGAAATGATGAGTTTATAAAAATGTAAATTTTCAAATGATTAATAAGAAATTTCTATTAACAGGATTATTGTTTTCAATAATCACTTTTATTAATGCGCAGGATATTAATAAAATTATAAACGCTACAGAAGTTGAACGCATAGAAAAAATTTTATCCGCAGATGATATGCAAGGCCGCGCAACTTTTAGCGCCGGCATTGATCGCGCAGCAGATTTTATTAAACAGGAATTTAAAAAGACAGGGCTTGAAACGCCCAACAACAGCGGATCTTACATCCAGGATTTTTATCTTACCAAATCAAAATTTATTGATGCAAAAGCATTGCTGGACGGGCAGGTGATTGATAAAAATAATATTGTTGCATTTACATCAAACCCTGATTTGTATATTAACCAAGACAGCGGTTACACAAAAGTTTTTATTAAAGCTGGTGATAATTTTCGTGAACAGGTTTCTAAATATGTGCAGAGCGAAAAAAGTTATTTAGTACTTGTTGATACGTCTTTTTCAAAAGATATAAAAAGAATGGGGGCAATGAAACGCGCTGCATTTAAAACGCAGCGCAGCACAGTATTTATTATAACCACAATAGATCCCAAACAATACGAAATTGAAATAAAACATGAAGTTTCAAAATTGAAATTGGCAAACGTTGTTGGTATTTTACCTGGAAAAAGCAAGAGCAATGAATACGTAATTTTTTCCGGCCATTATGATCATCTTGGTATTGGCAAGCCAGATGACAAAGGCGATTCAATTTATAACGGTGCAAACGATGATGCATCCGGAACAACGGCTGTTATTATGCTAGCAAAATATTTTAAGCAATTAGATAATAATGAGCGCACATTAATATTTGTTGCATTTACTGCAGAAGAAATTGGCGGTTATGGTTCGCAATATTTTTCCAAACAATATGATGCATCAAAAGTGGTTGCGATGTTTAATATTGAAATGATTGGAACGGATAGTAAATGGGGTAATAATTCTGCGTACATAACTGGTTATGAAAAAACGGATATGGGAAAAATTTTAGAAAAAAATTTACAGGGAAGCAAGTTTGAATTTCATCCCGATCCGTATACGCCACAAAATTTATTTTATCGTTCAGACAATGCAACCCTTGCCAGGCAAGGCGTTCCGGCGCATACCATTTCTACATCAAAGATGGAAGAGAAACCAAACGATGAACCAAACTATCATAAACAAAGTGATGAAATCGGAACGCTTGATATGAAAAATATGGCTGAGATTATAAAAGCAATTGCAATAAGTTCTTCATCAATTATTGCAGGAAAAGATACACCAACAAGAGTAGTTGCCGATCAATTGAAAAAATAACTGCTGCAATTTTATTAATGTTTTATAGCTCTTATAGATCCATAAAAAGAAATCATTCCACGATTGGTGCTGTTAACCTGCACCGTTGTATAACCGGCTTTTGAAATATTCATAGTAATCTGCGTGGCATCAGTAATATTTTTTGGCTTGATTAAAATATCCCAGCCGCCTTTTTTTGCATCTTTAATGGTGTAATCAAAATCAGCGGTTTTAAATTTAATTCCGCCATCATCTGAAGAACCAATTGTTCCAGTATACGCAACGCCAAAATAGGGAAGATAAGCTTCTATAGAATCTTTCTTTATTATTAAATCATAACCATAGGTAAGTTGCCGCGTACGGCCGCCCATTGTTGTTGCAGTCTCTGCATCAAATATAAAACGCTGCGAATCGATCATCATTTGAATAGCAGATTCTTTAGCATTTTGTTTTGTTGTTTTGTATCCTGCGCTTGTAAATTATTAATAAAAGAAAATGATATTAATAATGCCGCAAAAATATTGATAAAACAGGAAAGGTTGATTCTTTCATTTCATTATTTTAAAATAAAATCTTAATTGTATACAAGCAGAAAATAATTTTTAAAACAAGATTTGATTTCTATTGTACGAAGCCGTTATAAGAAATGGATTCTTTGGCTTGACATGTTACCTGCAGGGTTGAGTAACCGGTAGAAGAAACACTTAAGAACATTTGTTTTACGTCGCCTGCATCTTTAAAAACAATTTTAATATTCCATCCTCCTTTTTTCTTTTCCTGCAATGTATATTTAAAATTTGTCGACTTAAAAACTATACCACTTTCTGACGCACCAACTTCAAAAGAATTTGTTTTACCTACGTAAGGAAGATTTGCTTGTATTGTATCCTTGCTCACTTTTAGCTCATAGGTAGACAAAAGCGATTTACTTTGCATGCTCAAAGGAATTACAGTTTTAGCTGCAAACACATACAACTGTGAATCTATTAATGATTTTATTTGATTAGTTTGTAATTCTTTTTCTGACGGCGTTACATCCTGTGCCTGCAGAGCTGAATTTATTAAGGTAAAAGATAATGACAGTAAAAGAATGGCTGCTATCTTTTTCATTGTATAAAAATTTTAATCAAATATAACTATACCTAATTTTATTTGCCGTTAATAAATTTTTTTAACACCTTACTCATTTCTTCTTCAATTTTATCATTGCATAAATTGCCGATGCTTCCCTCGTGCGTGTGGTGCAATTGTTTTTTATAATCGAAATTAAATTCGCCTTTTTCAATATCGTTTCCAACTTGTTTGTAGGCTTCGCGAAATGAAACTCCTTTATTTACTAATTCATTAACGGCTTCAACACTAAATAAATATTTATATTTTTCGTCGTTCAAAATGTTGTCTTTAATAATAATATTTGACAACATTAATCTTGTCATTTGCAAACAAGCTTTCAACTCTTCTATTGCAGGAAAAAGAATTTCCTTCGTTAATTGTAAATCGCGGTGATAGCCCGACGGCAAATTATTTATTAATAAAGTCAACTCATTTGGAATCGATTGAATGCGGTTGCATTTTGCACGAATCAATTCAAAAACATCAGGATTTTTTTTATGCGGCATAATGCTGCTGCCCGTTGTCAGTTCATTTGGAAAAGAAATAAAACCGAAGTTTTGATTAATAAACAAACAACAATCCATGGCAAGTTTGCTAAGTGTTGCAGCAATCGTGCTTAATCCAACGGCAACAATTTTTTCTGTTTTGCCACGGCTTATTTGTGCGTAAACAGAATTATAATTTAATGTTTGAAAGTTTAATGTTTGAGTAGTTGCTGTTCTGTTCAATGGAAACGAAGAACCGTAGCCAGCGCCGCTTCCAAGCGGATTTTTGTTTGTGATATGATATGAAGCTGCAAGCAATTCCAAATCATCAACCAAACTTTCTGCATAAGCGCCGAACCACAAACCGAACGATGATGGCATGGCAATTTGCAAGTGCGTGTAGCCTGGTAATAAATTATTTTTATATTTTTCGCTTTGCGATATTAATAAATCAAACAGTTGTTTTGCTTCTTCTTTTATTAATAAAACTTCTGCGCGTAAATATAATTTTATATCAACAGCAACCTGATCATTGCGGCTTCTTCCACTATGAATTTTTTTTCCTGCTTCGCCAATTTTTTGAGTTAATAACAATTCTATTTGCGAATGTATATCTTCAACATCTTGGTGAATGGTGAATTGTGAATGGTGAATTTGTTCAAGAATTTCTTTTAAACCAATTTGAATTTTTTCCAATTCTTCTTTCGTTAATAAGCCAACACTTTCCAGCATTTGCGTATGCGCAAGCGATCCCAACACATCATATTCTGCAAGCAGGATATCAAATTCTTTATCGCGCCCAACAGTAAAAGTTTCTATCAGTTGCGATGTATTTGTACTTTCTTTACTCCAGAGTTTCATGGCGTTTGCGTATTAAATTATTTTATCCAGCAATTGAATATACATTTCAATTCCCTCTTTAATTTCATTGATGTAAATATATTCATCAGCAGTGTGGCTTCTTGCAGAATCGCCCGGCCCCATTTTTAATGCAGGAAAAGGCATTAATGCTTTATCCGAAGTTGTAGGCGAACCATAATAGCCACGATTCAATGCCAGCCCGGCTTTCACCAAAGGATGATCCAGAGGAATTGACGTTGACTTCATTCTTGTTGTGCGTGGTTTGTAATTACTTTTCAAATTATTTTTTAACGCATCCAATATTTCATCAAAAGTATACAGTTCATTCACGCGCACATCAATCACAAATTTGCATTGCGAAGGAACAACATTGTGTTGTTTATTTTCTGTTTCAATAATCGTAACGCTCATGCGCGATTCGCCAAGCAACGGACTTACTTTATCAAAATGATAATTGCGGATCCAGTTAATATCATCTACAGCTTTATATAATGCGTTCTCACCTTCATTGCGCGCAGCGTGGCCGGCACGGCCATTTGCAATGCAATCAATAACCATTAATCCGCGCTCTGCAACAGCCATTTCCAATTTTGTTGGTTCGCCAACAATGCCAAAATCAATTTGCCCGAGATAAGGAAGCACCAATTCAATTCCATTAACGCCACTTATTTCTTCTTCTGCGCTTGCTGCAAAAACTACATTGTGGTTTAAATTTTCCAAATGATAGTAATGCAAAAAAGTTGCAATCAAACTTACCAAACAACCGCCAGCATCATTGCTTCCGAGGCCAAATATTTTTCCATCTTTTTCAATTGGCATAAATGGATCAAGCGTGTAACCCTTGTTGGGCCTCACTGTATCGTGGTGTGAGTTTAATAAAATACTTTGCTTTACAACATCGTAATATTTATTTTTTGCATAAATATTATTTCCAACTCTTGAAAAAGGGATATTGTGATTATTAAAAAACGCACTCAAAATTTCCGCAGTATCATTTTCTTCTTTTGAAAAAGATGGCGTTGCAATTAATTGTTTTAATAAATCAACAGCTTCTGTTTGTAATATTTGTATTTCTTCAATTCGCATTTTAAAAATTTACGATAAGGTTTTATAATCTTCATTTATTAATAGTTGTTCCTGAATTTCCTTCAATCAACGCTTGTAAATTTTCTGCTTTGCCAATAATTACTTTATGAACGCCACTGTTTAATGCCGTGAAAGCATTGTCCAGCTTGGGTATCATCCCTGCGAAAATTATTTTCTCTTCTTTTAATGTTTGATAAGAAATTTCATTAATGGTTGAAATAACAGAATTATCATCATCAGCGTTTTTCAACACACCACTTTTTTCAAACGAATAAATTAAACTCACTTCAAACAATTTGCTTAATGCTTTTGCAATTTCCTGCGCAATCGTATCAGCATTTGTATTTAATAATTGCCCTTCATTATTATGCGTGATTGGTGCAAGCACAATTGCAATATTTTGATCCAATAAATTTTTTAAGAAAGACGTATTAACAGTATCAACATCACCAACAAATCCATAATCGATCGTCGCATGATTTCTTTTATGTGCAATAATAATATTTGCATCAGCGCCACACAACCCAATAGCGTTGCAGCTTTGCGACTGCAATTGCGCAACAATATTTTTATTAATAAAACCTGCATAAACCATCGTTACGATCTTCAACGTCTCTGCATCTGTTATTCTTCTTCCATCAATTAATTGCTGGTTAATGCCCAATTGATCAGCCAGTTTCGTTGCCAGCTTTCCACCGCCATGCACTAAAATTTTTTTGCCATCAATCAACGAAAATGCTTTAATGAATGAAGCCAATTTTGTTTCATCATCAATAATATTTCCACCAATTTTTATAACAAACAATTTTTCCACGCTATTAATAATTGGATTTTAATATTTCTGAAAGCACCGCTTGTGCCGCCCACACACGGTTTCCGGCTTCTTGTGTAACAATACTATTTTTACTGTCTAGCACTTCATCACTCAATTCTACATTTCTGCGCACGGGCAAACAATGCATCACTTTTGCATTGTTGGTTAATTTTAATTTCTCATCAGTAAGCATCCATTCAGGATCATTACAATAAATTTTTCCGTAATCTTTATACGTGCTCCAATTTTTTACATACACAAAATCAGCATCTTTCAGTGCTTCATCCTGGTCATTAATAATTGTTGCGCCTTTTGTAAAACGTTCATCCAAATCGTAATCTTCCGGATGCGTAATTACAAAATCTGCATTTCCCCATTTATTAACCCATTCGGCAAAACTGTTTGCAACACACTGTGGAAGCGGCTTTACATGCGGCGCCCATGTAAGCACTATTTTTAATTTTTCTTTTTTACTTTTTACTTTTTCATTTTCAACAATTTCATTAATCGTAATTATATCCGTTAACGATTGCAATGGATGCAGCGTTGCACTTTCTAAACTCACCACCGGAATACCCGAGTATTTTATAAATTGTTTAATATACAATTCACTGTAATCATCTTCTTTATTTTTCAGCGATGGAAAAGTGCGTATACAAAGTATATCAAAATATTTTCCCATTATCGGCGCGGCATCTTTCACATGTTCAACCGTGTTGCCACTCATTATTGCTTCTTCTTCAAACTCCAGCGCCCAGCCATCTTTATCAACATTAAAAACAATTACATCCATACCTAAATTTTGCGCAGCAATTTGTGTACTCAATCGCGTGCGCATACTTGGGTTAAGAAATAATAAACCAACACGTTTATTAATACCCAATATTTTATCAGCAAAGGGATTTGCTTTATACATCAATGCTTTTTTAACCAAAACATTAATATCAGTAACATCATTAACAGAAATAAAATTTCTCATTTTAGCTAAAAGTTTAAAGCTGAAAGCATAAAGCCTTTTTATTTTCGAATAGTTTTAATTAATCCGATGAGCATTGCTTTTACTTCATTTACCATCAAATTTATTTTAGAATATTTTTCTTCATTAAGATAACCTAAATCGAAGGCAAGTAAAATACAATATTCAAATTCCTGCACTGAACCAAGCGAAATATCCAAAAAATGAACAAAGTCTTTATCGGTATTTCTTCCGCAGCCTTCTACGATATTTAAAGGAATGGAATAAGCAGATCTTTTAGCTTGTGATTGCAAATTAAATTGTTCGCTTTTTGGAAAACACGGTAGTATTTCTTTATAAACAAACAATACAAGCTGATGCCCTTTTTCCCAAACATTATATTTTTTGTAGTCTCTCATGCTTTAAGCTTTATGCTTTCAGCTTCCAGCTCCAACATTATAGACTCCAAAAATTCATCAGCATCTTTTTTCCGCAAAGCCAATGATGGCAATAATCTTATCACATTCGGTTTTGCCTCGCCCGTAAAAATATGTTGATTAAATAATAAATTTTTTCTCAAATTTTTTAATTCATCCGGAACATCAAAACCAATCATTAATCCTTTGCCGCGCACATTTTGCAACTGCGGAATTTTTTTCAATTCATCCATCAAATAATTTCCAATCGTTTCAGCATTCTTCATCAAGTTTTCTGATTCAATAACTTCAAGCACAGCAAGCGCAGCAGCACATGCGAGATGATTGCCACCGAAAGTTGTACCAAGCATTCCATGCTTTGGTTGTAAGTGCGGCGCAATAATAATTCCTGCAACCGGAAAGCCATTGCCCATTCCTTTTGCCATTGTATAAATGTCTGCATCAACACCAGCATAATCGTGCGAGAAAAATTTTCCGCTGCGGCCATAACCACACTGCACACTGTCTGCAATAAAAATTGCATTGTGTTTTTTACAAAGGCTGCTTATTTTTTGTAAGAAAGAATTTGATGCTTCATTAATACCACCAACGCCTTGAATACCTTCAATTATTACAGAAGAAATCTGATCACCGTTTTCTTTGAAACACGCTTCCAGCGCGGCTTCATCATTAAACGGTAAGAAAATAATATTTTCATTTTCATTTACCGGCGCAATAATATTCGGGTTGTCAGTCGCAGCAACTGCAAGCGAAGTTCTTCCATGAAATGATTTTTTAAATGCAACAATTTTTTTTCTGTTGTTATAAAATGAAGCAAGCTTAAATGCATTTTCATTTGCTTCTGCACCAGAGTTGCAAAGAAATAATTGGTAATCTTCCTTGCCTGAAATCTTTCCTAATTTTTCGGCGAGTTCTTCTTGCAAAGGCATTTTAATTGAGTTAGAATAAAATCCTACTTTATTTAATTGCTCTGTAACTCGCTGCACATAATGCGGATGCGTATGGCCAATAGAAATCACTGCGTGACCGCCATACATATCCAAATATTGTTGCCCTTCCTCATCCCACACATAAGAACCTTTTGCTTTTGTAATAGCAATATTATTGATTGGATAAACGTCGAATAAATTCATTTCTATTTTTATTAATAAATTTTAAAATTAAAAAGCAGCAGACTTAAACCTTAAGCCGATCGTTTCTTCAAATCCAAACATTAAATTCATATTCTGCACAGCCTGTCCAGACGCGCCTTTCAGCAGGTTATCGATTGCAGAATGGATTACTAAATGATTGCCAACTTTTTCTAATTGAATAACGGCTTTATTATTATTTACAACCTGCTTTAATGAAATTGGTTTTTTGCTCAAGAATGTGAAAGGATGATCTTTGTAAAATTCATTATATAGTTTATTCAGTTCTTCTTCACTCAAATCACAATTCAATTGCGAGCTTATAAAAATCCCTCTTGTAAAATCACCGCGCCAAGGAACAAAATTTACTTCGGCTTTTGTATTTTTTTGTAACTGATTTAATGATTGCGAAATCTCTTTTATATGCTGATGCGTTAATGTTTTATAAGCCTGTATATTATTTGCGCGCCATGAAAAATGTGATGTTGCTGATAAACTTTGTCCCGCACCAGTTGATCCCGTAATACCTGTTGTATAAACTTTATTTAACAAACCTGCTTTTGCCAATGGCAATAATCCCAATTGAATGGCTGTTGCAAAACAACCGGGATTTGCAATATTTTGTGCGTATTTAATTTGTTCTTTATTTAATTCCGGCAAGCCATAAATAAATGGAAGGTTATTAAACGCAGGCGGGTGGCCGCTTTCAAGCAATCTGTAATCCTGCGAAAGATCTATTATTTTAATATTTTTAAAACTATCAGTGTTTTGTTCTAAAAATTTTTTTGCTTCGCCATGGCCAAAACATAAAAACAAAACATCAATATTATTATTGATTGAATCAGAAAATTGCTGCGTTGTTTCTCCTAATAAATCTTCATGTACTTCATGCAAAAATTTATTTGCATTGCTTTTGCTATGCACAAAATCAATTTCAACTTGCGGATGATTAATCAAAATCCTGATCAATTCTCCGCCCGTGTAACCTGCGCCACCAACAATTCCTGCTTTTATTTTTTTCATGTCAATGTATTAATCACAATTAATCCTGTCATTAACAGTAGAAGGTTGTGATGATAAAATAAATTCCAAATCTTCATTTGCTGTGTTACTTATTTTATGTTTTTGCTTTGGCAAAATGTGAATGCCTTCATTTTGTTTTACAATAAAATTTTCATCATCAATTTCAAAATTTGCAATTCCTTTTGTGATGAAAAAAAATTGTTGCGCATGTTCATGATAATGTTTTTGTTCACTTGTTTGCGGCAACATTTTTTCCAGTTTTATTGATAAAGAATTTTCATCAACAAAATTCCAGCCATCACAATTTTCTCCCCATTTGTAATGCATTAATGAATTTTCTTTTGAAAGAATTTTCATTTTAAATCTTCATTTACTTTATGAAAAATGGAAGTTTGATTGCCGAAAATTTTTGCAAAACCTTTTACATCATCACCGCTCCAGCCTTTATTCATTTCTCCGTATGATCCAAATTTGCTGCTCATTAAATCATGCGCACTTTCAATGCCAGTGACTGTAAACCTGTATGGCTGCAGCGTTACAAACACTTTTCCTGAAACGGTTGTTTGTGTATCTTCTAAAAATTTTTCTATGTTGCGCATTGTTGGATCGAGCATTTGCCCTTCATGCAACCAGTTTCCATACCAGGCGCTTAATTGATCTTTCCAATACAATTGCCATTTTGTGAGTGTATGTTTTTCCAGCAAATGATGTGCTTTAATAATAATAATAGGAGCAGCAGCTTCAAAACCAACGCGGCCCTTTATACCGATAATTGTATCGCCAATATGAATGTCTCTTCCAATGCCAAAAGGCTGCGCAATAGATTGTAAATATTGAATGGCTTCAACTTTATTAATAAATTTTTTATCATCAACGGCAGTTAGTTCTCCTTTCTCAAATTCCAGTTGTATTTTTTTTATTTCTGTTTCCGTAACTTTTGTTGGCCATGCATCTTCGGGCAAATAATCTTTTGATGTGAGTGTTTCTTTTCCGCCAACTGATGTTCCCCATAAACCTTTATTAATACTGTATTGCGCTTTGGCAAAATTCATTTCAACGCCATGCTCTTTCAAAAAATCTATTTCTTCTTCGCGGCTTAATTTTAAATCTCTTATTGGTGTAAGTATTTCAACACCGGGTAACATACTTTGAAAAACCATATCAAAACGAACCTGATCATTTCCCGCGCCGGTGCTGCCATGCGCCACATACGCAGCATCAATTTGCTGCACATGTTTTGCCACTTCAATGGCTTGCACCATTCTTTCTGCACTTACGCTTAATGGATAAGTTGCATTTTTTAAAACGTTTCCGAATATTAAATACTTGATGCAATTTTCATAATACTCTTTAGTAACATCAACACATTTGAAAGAAGCAGCGCCTAATTTTTTTGCGCGCGTTTCAATCTGTTTAATTTCTTCATCGCTGAAACCTCCAGTGTTTACGGTTAGTGCGTGGACTTCTAAATTTTTTATTTTATTTAAATAGATGGCACAATAGGTTGTGTCCAATCCGCCACTGTATGCGAGTACAACTTTATTATTCATTGAAGAAAGTTTGAAAATTTAATGTTTGATATTAGATGTACGAAGTATGATTTCTGTTATTAATATTTGCAAAGAAAATTTTATTAATCAAAATCTATCAATCAAATTAATCCTATAAAACATAATTCAGATGGAAAAAAAATAATGCAATAATGATTTTGATCGGCTGCTTCCAGTTGTTTCTTTTTTCAAAAAAGGCTTGAGCAATTTCCATTGTTTTATTTTCATAAAACGCTCATACAATTTGCTGTGCTGGTGAAAATCCTGTTTTGTTTCTTCGGGTTCATAATGATCTTTTGGATCATACAACATCGCGGTGCACATGCAATTTTTTCTTTCTTTGCTCATTAATATTTCATAGTTCACACAGCTTTTACAACCTGCCCAAAATGCTTCGTCTTGCGTTAGTTCAGAATAAGTAACTGGTTCATATCCGAGTTCGGAATTTATTTTCATCACCGCCAAACCTGTTGTTAATCCAAATATTTTTGATTCCGGATATTGCGTTCTGCTCAGTTCAAAAATTTTCTTTTTAATTTGTTTTGCCAAACCACCTTTGCGAAATGCAGGCGCAACAATTAATCCTGAATTGGCAACATATTCCCCGTGGCTCCATGTTTCGATATAACAAAAGCCTGCCCATATATTATCTTTTGTAAAAGCAATTACAGCTTTTCCTTCGCGCATTTTTTCTTTAATATAATCAGGGCTTCGCTTTGCAATGCCCGTTCCGCGTGCCTTTGCAGACGATTCCATTTCATCGCAAATAATTTGTGCAAAATCCTGGTAAGATTGGTTGGCGATTAATATCTTAAATTCCTGTTCCATTATTTTTTCTTGAATGATGTACGATTGTCAATGAAATATCATTGATGTAAAATTTCCTGCCATGCAGGAATGATAGCGTTGCGATAATAACAACGATCACGGGAGATTAATGGTATCAACGTCGCACCCAAAAGGGGATAGGGCGAACAGAAAAAACCATGCACACCGGCATAGCAAAAAACCCACGCTTGTTGAAGGCGTGCAATATCACTTGAGATAAGTGTGATATGGGTGAGTTTTTTTTCATTTCAGTATATAAATAAAATTGACTGGAAATGTTTTAACGATGCAAAGAAAAACAATTTTTTAAATGAATGGAACTTTTTTATAGAAAACCTTTGGAGTTAATGTAAAATTCATGTTAAGCTTTAGTGGAAGTGTAATATTGTAAGATATTAAACGATGATCGTTGTTCGATGATTGATGGGCGAAATAAAAAAAATGCTATGTAATAATTTATTAATGGATATAAAAAACATAAATCATCAACGGCCAAGTACCAACGATTATCGCATCAAACTTTTGCATGAACAGCATGCACCGCCGCGCTCATCTCCTTTATTAATGAAGGATCTTTTTCGATAGCGTTGCCTACTACAATTAAATCTGCGCCAGCTTTGCAATTGAGATATGCTTTTTCAGGATCTTTAATGCCGCCGCCAATTACCAATGGAATTTCAATACATTTCGAAACCATTGAAATCATATCTTCTGTAATGGCACGTTTGGCGCCGCTGCCGGCATCCATATAAATTAATTTCATGCCAAGCATTTCTGCAGCCATTGCGGTGCACATTGCAATTTCATTTTTATCTGCAGGAATGGGCGTTGCATTACTGATATATGAAACGGTTGTTGGTGCGCCGCCATCTATAACCATGTAACCGGTCGACATAATTTCTAAACCGCTTTGCTTTACAAACGGCGCTGAGATTACATGCTGGCCGATTAATAATTCTGGATTTCTTCCGGAGATTAATGAAAGATATAATAATCCGTCTGCATGTTTTGAAACCTGCGATGGCGTGCCGGGAAATAATATTACGGGAATGTTGCAATTTTTTTTAACGAGCTGAACAACATCATCAAGATGATTGGAGATAACCAAACTGCCACCGATTAATAAATAATCTACATTGGTATTAATGGCAAGGCTGGTAAGCTCTTCAATTTTCGCTGCATTTACTTTATCGGGATCGATTAATACTGCAAATGATTTTTGCCCTGCAGTTTTTTTTGCCACTAAAGATTCGTAAATGTTTTTCTTCATTAGCTTTTCCGTTGGCGTATTGCAAAAATGCAAAAACTTTTCCGCTTTATGGTTTTCTGCGGCAAAGTTTTTTACAATTTGCCTTTAGTATTATTACGAAACTTTTTTGTGGACGGATTGTTTTATTAATAACTCTTATTGTAAAACTATATTAAAACGCGCCATTTTTTATTTTTTTATTAATGAATCGAAAGATGATTTTATTACTAACAGGTAATTTTTTTTTATCGTAAAACCAAAAAAAATTTCTCCGAAAAAATGTATTGTATGTTGATAAATCTACAAACGCAATACAGGTCTGTAATACAAAAATTATCAACCGTTTTTTTCCACACGTGGGGATATTTAAGAAGCGGGAATATCGAAATCAAAAAATACTTTCGTTTACCCCTTAGATACTAATTTTCTTAACAATAACTCGTTACTAACCCATGTCAAATAAAAAGCAATCTGTAAAAGGTTTGCAGTTTACCCGTCGCTTTACTAATGACGCGGTAAATGTGTTCGACCAGTTTGAATATGATTATCGTACTTCTGTTATTCGTAACCCAAGTGGCGAAGTTGTTTTTGAAATGAACAATGTTGAGGTTCCGAAACAATGGAGCCAGATTGCGACTGATATTCTTGCACAAAAATATTTTCGTAAAGCAGGTGTTCCGCAAGCTGATGGATCGTTGGGACGTGAAGGTTCAGTAAAACAGGTTGCGCACCGCATGGCCAATTGTTGGAAAGTTTGGGGCGAACGTTATGGATATTTTGCAAGCGAAAATGATGCACAGGTTTTTTATGAAGAATTGGTGTATTGTATTTTGAACCAGGCTTGTGTTCCTAATTCCCCGCAATGGTTTAATACCGGTTTATATGAAAGTTATGGCATCACCGGAAAGCCACAAGGCCATTATTATGTGGACCAGAATGACAATCAATTAAAAAAATCTACTTCTGCATACGAGCGCCCGCAACCGCATGCTTGTTTTATATTAAGCGTGGATGATGATTTGGTAAATGAAGGCGGTATTATGGATTTATGGGTTCGCGAAGCGCGCATTTTTAAATATGGCTCTGGTGTTGGAACAAATTTTTCAAACATCCGTGGCGAAAATGAAAAACTAAGTGGCGGTGGAACTTCCAGCGGGTTAATGAGTTTTTTAAAAATTGGCGATCGCGCAGCAGGCGCAATAAAATCTGGCGGCACAACTCGTCGCGCAGCGAAAATGGTTTGCCTGGATTTAGATCATCCTGAAATAGTAAACTTTATAAACTGGAAAGTTGAGGAAGAGAAAAAAGTAGGCGCATTAATAGCCGCCGGTTATCCGAGCGATTATGAAGGCGAAGCATACAAAACTGTTTCAGGGCAAAATTCAAATAACTCTGTTCGTATTTCCAATGAATTTTTTGAGAAGCTAGCAAATAATGAAGACTGGGAACTTAAAGCGAGAAGCGATGGCAAGGTGATGAAGCGCATTCCTGCAAAGGAAGTGTGGAACCAGATTGCTTACGCAGCATGGCGTTGCGCTGACCCGGGTACCCAATACGACACCACCATTAATGAGTGGCACACATGCCCCGCTGGTGGCCGCATCCGGGCTTCCAACCCTTGCAGCGAATATATGTTTTTAGACAATACGGCCTGTAACCTCGCCTCTGTTAACCTTCGCCGGTTTTATGATGAAGACACCAACACCATTGATGTAGAAGGCTTTTCGTACACATGCCGTTTGTGGACTGCTGTACTTGAAATTTCTGTATTAATGGCGCAATTTCCTTCAAAAGAAGTTGCACAATTATCTTACGACTACAGAACACTTGGTTTGGGTTATGCAAACCTTGGTTCTATGTTGATGGTGATGGGTATTCCATACGATAGTGAAGAAGCCAGAGGAATTGCAGGAGCGATAACCGCGATTATGACCGGCATTTCTTACAAAACTTCTGCAGAAATTGCCGGGGTACTTGGTGCATTTCCAAGGTATGAAGAAAACAAAGATGAAATGTTGCGCGTGATGCGCAACCATCGCCTTGCTGCTTACGATGCAGATGAATATGAAGGTTTGCAAATTAAACCGCAGGGTATTAAAGCACAATATTGCCCGGATTATTTATTAAAAGCCGCTACCAAAGCGTGGGACGAAGCTGTGCAGTTGGGAGAAAAATTTGGTTACAGAAATGCACAATCAACAGTAATCGCGCCAACCGGAACAATCGGTTTGGTAATGGATTGCGACACAACCGGCGTTGAGCCAGATTTTGCGCTAGTAAAATTTAAAAAACTGAGTGGCGGTGGTTATTTTAAAATCATTAATCAATCAGTGCCGGCGGCTTTAAAAAATTTACATTATAACGAAAAAGAAATTGACGCGATTATTAAATATGCCGTTGGTTCAGGAACTTTTGCAGGAGCACCAAATATTAACCACCAAACACTAAGTGAAAAAGGATTTATTGCAGAAGAACTTAAAAAATTAGATACGGCCGTTGCTACCGCTTTTGAAATTGGTTTTGTTTTTAACGTGTACAATCTCGGTGAAGAATGTTTGCAGCGTTTAGGTTTTAAACCCGAACAGTATTACAACTTTGAATGGAGTTTGCTGGACGCGTTGGGTTTTACTGACAAAGAAATTGAAGCAGCCAACAATTACGTTTGCGGCACCATGACCATTGAAGGTGCGCCGTTATTAAAGAACGAACACCTTGCTGTTTTTGATTGCGCCAATAAATGTGGTAAAAAAGGCGAACGCTTTATCCATGCGCATGGCCACATTCGCATGATGGGAGCTGCGCAACCTTTTATCAGCGGCGCTATTTCAAAAACCATTAATCTTCCCAACGAAGCAAATATTGAAGAGATTGCAGATTCTTATTTGCTTAGCTGGCAGCTTGGATTAAAAGCCTGCGCGCTTTATCGTGATGGATCAAAACTATCACAACCATTAAGCACAAAATCTGACAAGAAGAAAAAAGTTGATGACGAAACAAGCGACAAGGCGCAAGCAACAAGTGAAACTGTTTCTGCCGAATCAAACATAGTTGATCTCGGAAAATTGACTGTTCAGGAATTGTTGGAGGAAGTTACCAAACGCGTACAATCTTCTCCCGATACAAAATTAAAACGCGCACTTGCAACAATTGTTGAAAGAAGGACTTTGCCTGCAAAACGCCGCGGTTTTACACAAAAAGCAAAGATTAATGGCCAGGCCATTTTCTTAAGAACCGGTGAATACAGTGACGGAACAGTTGGAGAAATTTTTATTGACATGGCAAAAGAAGGCGCAACCATGCGCAGCATGTCAAACTGTTTTGCCATTGCCATTTCTATTGGCTTGCAATACGGCGTTCCGTTGGAAGAATTTGTAGAAAAATTTGTTTTTACGCGCTTTGAACCATCCGGTATGGTTGACCATCCGAATATTAAAAGCACGACTTCTATAGTTGATTTTATTTTCCGCGCACTGGCTTATGAATATTTGGGAAGAACTGATTTGGTTCATGTTCTTGATAAACCTGAAGTATTAAATGCAGGAACTGATGACTGGGATGATATTCCAACGTCTTTAGAATACGATAAAAAAAAACCTGAATTAAGTGATGTAAGAATTGTTGCAAAAGCTGCGAATAACGGAACAAGCCAGCAACCGGCAAAAAGCACAAAACCGGCAAATGCATATAAGCCAGAAAACGGGTTAAGCGCCGTAAATGCAGCAGCAAAAAATATGCAAAGCGATGCACCTGCCTGCAACACTTGTGGCCATATAACCATTCGCAGCGGCACTTGCTATAAATGCCTGAACTGTGGCAACAGCATGGGTTGCAGTTAATTTATTAAAGAGAATTCTTAGGACGGTTTTTACATAAAAACACAATCCGCCTCATTTCTATGGGCGGATTTTTTATTATTAATAAACAAGATTATAAATAAAAAAAGACTGCCTGATTAAGCAGCTTTTCTGATTCATTAATAAAAATAAGTTGACTATCTTTTAATAAATTTTCCCAAACCTTTGCCTGCTGTTGCATAAGCTTCGGCAAGCCTTTCGCCGGTATCATAATCATTTCCCCAGAAAGATCTGCCGGGCGCATTTTGAACAGATATTTTTGCAAGAACATTTCCTTTATTGGCAGTTTCAACAATTAAAACTTCTGCAGTTATCTCCGCATTTTTTTTCCATACACCCACATTAAAACCTGGTTCAGTAAAAGTGGTATGAAATATCAGCGTGTATTTTGCGTCTTTCTTAATCGTCATTTCGCTGTGTTTCTCAAATAACTCTTCAAACTTTGGTTCGAAACGGTTTTGCCTGTCGGCTACCCAGGCTTTCGACCAGTTGTCGCCGCGGCCAGATTCTTTTTTATTGTATTCATCTTTTTTGCTCGCCACATAATCATCTTCTTTTGGAAATTTACCAACGCCCATATTGTCGTAAGTAAATTCTACATTAATAACTTTTTCTCCTTTCAGAAAATCGAGTTTGCCATCAAGTAATTTAATGCGCTGTGCATTAACAGAAAGCGAAGTAATACATACAAAAAATAAAAGGGAAATGATTTTAAATTTTTTCATTTGGTTTGTTTTTGAGTGGAATAAATATAATAAAAATTACAATTGCAAACTCGCCGCAAAATGAAAAACCATTTATTAATGTTTATTTTTTAATTCAATTATACAGAAGCAATAAGTGTTTACGCCAATACTATTTATTAATGTGGTGTTTTGCAAAAAATTTCTGCCTGTTTACTTGCATGGCAATTTTAGAACGCTATTTTCGTTATTGAAATTCGTACACCTAAAAACATAATAATGAAAAAAATCCTAGCCCTTGTATTAATCGCGTCTTTTTTTGCATCTTGCGCCAGATCGGTTACGCCTTATGAAGCAGCAAACCGTCATTACAGCCATTGCAGAAGCGTAAGATAATTTACCCAAAGTTCATTTCTTTTAAATAAAAATTTTTAAAATGGTTGTCATTAATGGCAGCCATTTTTTATGTAAAACCTTCCTATTTTTACCGGAAAGAAAGGGAATGACGATTCAATTTGGCTATAACAAAAAACAAGTGTTGGATGGCTTGCGCAGCCATTTTTTTGGAATGGCAGAAATAAGGGTTTTATTTATTGTTATTAATGTGTTTGCGATTTTATCTGCTGTGCTTTTTTATTTTAAAATAATAAAGCCATTTCCTTTTTTAATATTTTCTTTATTGTGGTTTTTATTATGGATTGCTGTCAGGCGTTTACTTCCATTAAGTATTTATAAAAAATCAGAAACTTTTAGAGATACATTTATTTTGAGCATGGAAGAAAAAGGCGTGATGCTTGAAACGCAAAACGGCACACAGGTTTGGCAATGGAAAAACTTTAGCGAATACAAGGAAACAGAAATTTTTTTCCTGCTCTATTTTAACCGGCGTTCTTTCTTTATGGTACCTAAAGATGCATTTAAAGATCTCACTGAAATCCAGGCTGCGCGCAGCCTGCTCCGCACCAAGATTGCCAAATGATTATTTAACAGTTTGGCTTGTGGAAAAATTTTCGCGCCCAGTTAAATCTGCATATCTTGCAGCGTTGCTACAATAACCTTGCTAAACAAGAGTTATTAACGGAATCAACAAATTTTTTCAGCATTAATAAGCAGTTCCGTTCTGATGAAAAAACAGTTGGTAAAATTTACTCCTTTATGTCAAAAGTTACTTTCAACAACAAAAACACCACCTTCTACACAACGCTTAAAGCTTCGGTAGAACAATATTTTACCACTAATAATATTAAAAAAACCGGCAACTGGAAACTGTATTCCAAAAGTGTAATATTAATACCGTCTGCCATTCTTATTTATATTTCTTTACTGGTTTTTACCATGCCGGCTCTAGTTGGTATCGTATTAAGTTGCGCGTTGGGATTAATCCTCGCGAGCATTGGTTTTAATGTAATGCACGATGCCTGCCACGGAAGTTATTCGCGTAAAGGTTGGGTAAATGATATGATGGGTTTGAGTTTGAACGCGCTCGGTGGAAATGCTTTTATCTGGAAATTTAAACACAACATTATTCATCACACATATACAAACGTTGATGGCATTGATGATGATATTGCAAAAAGCCCGTTAATGCGCCAATGCGATACACAGAAATGGGTTCCTGCGCACAGGTTTCAGCAATATTATGTAGTGCTGGTTTATGCAATTTCATCTTTTGCTTGGGTGGTGATGATGGACTTTAATAAATATTTTAAGAAAAAAATCCAATCTACACCATTGCAAAAAATGGATCAGCGCGAGCATTTTGTATTCTGGTTTAGCAAAGCTCTATACCTTATTTTTTATATCACTTTACCAATTGTATTTGTTGGATGGAAAGCATGGCTGGTTGGTTTTGCATGCATGCACGTAACCATGGGATTAACACTTGCGCTTGTATTTCAGTTAGCGCACGTTGTTGAGCACGCAGAATTTGAATATGTTGGTATAAACGACAATAAAAAAATTGAAGAAGAATGGGCGATTCACCAGGTGAAAACAACGGCGAACTTTGCACCAAAAAATAAATTGGTTTCCTGGTATGTTGGCGGCTTAAATTTTCAAATTGAACATCATTTATTTCCGCGCGTGAGCCATGTTCATTATCCTGCAATCAGCAAAATTGTAAAGCAAACCTGCGAACAATTTAATATTAATTACAACGAATTTCCAACAATGACAAGCGCCATTGGTTCTCATTTTAAAATGATGAAACAGTTTGGTAAAAAACCTGTTTACGCAAACGCTTAAAATTATTTTATTAATAATTGTTTAGCTAAACGGCGTAAATTCAGAAAACAAATTTGCTATTTCCGCAACATTTCCAACCGGGATATAATCGCAACATTCTGCATACTTCGCCCACATTTTTAATACTTCCGGATTTGTGTGCGCGCTTTCAATGGCTGCTTTTGATTTCCATTCAAACACTTCAATAATAGTTCCATCCTCAGCTTCCATCATTATGGAATTTCTATCGGTAGCCAAATGTAATTTTTGTAAAGTAGAAAGATGTTCGCGCATTAGTGATTTCAACATTTCTTCTTTACCAATTTTTGGTTTGTAACCAACAATTACAATTCTTTCCTGCATAAAATATTTTTATTAATAAATTTAAATTACAAAAAATTATTGCCGTTAATCTTTTTTAAACTCATCAATTTCATTAATAAATTCAATTGCTTTAATAACAGAAGTCCATTCGGTTGTGCTGAATAAAATCCTGAACCATTTTTTATGACTGTTTTGCAAAGAAATATTTTTAAACAACCACACTGCAACAACTGCAAAAAATAATGCAATCGGAAAAGCCGTTAATAAAAAATTTGCCGTGTTATTATTAATCCAATTGCTGCTCCAAAACCATGTGCACCAGAATGGCAATTGCAACCAAATAATGCGCGTGATATTAATAGTTGAAGCTTGCAATTCAGCTAATTTTTTTTGCGCATTAATAATGCTTTCACCAAAATTTATTTGAGAAATTAATACAAGATGTTTTATATAAACTGCAATGGCAACAATATTAATAACCATTATTATTCCAATAGAAAAAGTAAAATATAAATTTTTAAAATGATTGCCATACACAAGTATTCCAAGAAATAAAACATACAATATTCCCAAAATAATTGCGACAGATTTAAACGCCGCCAAGCCATTTAATTTTGATTTTGCTTTTTGCGTTTGCACCATTTCTATACAACGCATATTTAATGTCCATAAATTTTCTAAATTTTTTTCACTTGCGTTCCATGCGTTTTTTAATTCCTGCGTTTCCATTTTTTATAAATTATACGTTGAAAATTTTTGTTTTAATTTTTCTTTAATGCGGCCAATTTTTGTTGCCACATTTGTTTCTGTAATACCGATTATTTCTGCAATTTCTTTGTAACTTTTTTCTTCGAGATATAAAATCATTAATGCTTTGTCAAGCTCTTTTAATTCATTAATAAATTGCTGTAATAAATTTATATTTTGATTGGTTTCAGATGAATTATTATCATCTTCAATTTCAATTAAATGTTCTTCAAAAGAAATTGTGTTGCGCGTTTTTTTTACTTTTCTGTAAAATGAAATGGCCGTGTTCAATGCAATTTTATACATCCACGTTGTGAATTTGTATTCAGAATTATAACTGCTGTAAGATTTCCATAACTGGTAAATAATTTCCTGCGCCAGATCTTCAATATCGTTTTTATTTGAGCAATAAGAATTGCAAACTTTAAAAACAATTCCCTTGTTTTCCTGCATCAGTTTTGAAAACGATTCTTTATCAGTTTGCATGTTCATCTAAAAATAAAATTCTTCCATCTATTATTCGCAGAAGGATTCAGAAAATCACAGTTTCTGAAAATTATTTTTTGATTATTAATAAAACGGTTTTGTTTATTAATAAGAACCAGAAAGGTTTTGCAATACTTTCATCGCTTTATCAGCATCGTTCTTCGCAACGAAAATATGATCATGATATAAGCAGCAACAACATTGCAACTGATATTTTCATCAGCAAGCGCTTTGGAAAATGCAGCCGTTAATCCAACAGCCTCTAAAGAAGAATGAACAGTAAGCGTTATCCACGCTGCGATAAAATGATAAGGAAGATGTAAACTGTCGGCAAATATTTTTGTAGTAATAATTGTATCGCCTTCTTGTTCTTTAAAGAAAAATAAAATTTCTTTTTGCTGTAAATTTATTTTTTTATCAACAGTACAAAAAACGTATTCGCCATCATTAAGAATTGGCTTCATTGTTTTTAATAAAGAAATTAAATTTATTTCTCCCGGCATTATTTTTATCTCGGTTTATATTTTGCTTCATCAAAAATTTTCTTTGGATCAGTTTTCATTAATTGCGCAGGAGTAATCGACGGATTATTTTCAACATATTTTTTTACAATTTGCCAGCCAACCCATTGGCCAATATTTCCCGGAGAAACGTCTGGCATTCCCTGCGTACTTGGCGAATCGCCCATATAATTTTTTATAACATCCGGATCAATCGTATATAAAATATTATCGCCTTGCAAAAAATAATTCCATATTAATCCTTCATTTGCTTTGCACCAATCCAATTGTTTTTGTGTGAAGCCTGTTTTCAAACTGTCTGCAGTTTCAGGCAAAAACAAATCGGTGAGATACCAGTATTTTCCTTTTTCAACCATTTGCGCAATCAAAGGTTTGTCGCCACTTTTATCCGGATATAAATCTTCAGCAATTGCTTTGGCACAATTCACATTAATATATTGCGGCTCGAAGCGGCGGGAAATATAGGATGGATACATTTCCTGTCCTTGCATACTATTATAAAAAGAAAATTTATTTCCTGCATACAATTGCAAACCGATGCCAAGCGCATAGTTTGTAATCGCAACACTTGGCGCATCAAACGGGCCGATGTATGTTACTACTTTTTGTGGCAGCGGATATTTTGGAAAATAATATTTTACATATTGAAAAGTTTTTTTCAAATCATTTTCGAGCCAGTCAGTTTTTTCAAATTTTAATTGAATAGAATCTTTTACAGGAAAATAACTTGTGAGAAATTGGCGCGTTGCTGCAAAAGCCATTTTGCTTGTATCGCTTAAAATACCAACGCCTAAAATGTTTGCAGTAAAATCTGTAAAAAAATAGGGAAACTGTTGATTGAGTTTATATAAACCTGCTGCAAAATTATTTGAATCGAGCGCGAAGAATGCATTATCAAAACGTTCAATTTTTACCGTGACAGGAATGTTGGAAACATCAGGAATATTTTTTCCATTTTTACATGATGCGATCAAAAATATTATTAATGAAACAGAAATTATTTTTTTCATTTTTATTAAACGATCTCGGTTAAAAATTAGTGCGAAGTAAAGCTATTTCATTTTAGTTTTAACTTCTTACAATGCATGTTTTGGTTAATGAAAGCAATGATTTGATTTTTTGTAAATTTGCATTATGAAAATCGTTCTCGCACAACAGAATTATCACATCGGAAATTTCGAAAATAATACACGTAAAATTATTGAAGCGATTGATCGTGCAAAAAAAGAAAATGCAGATTTGATCGTGTTTTCCGAGCTCGCCATTTGCGGTTACCCTCCGCGCGATTTTTTGGAGTTTGAAGATTTTATTAATGCTTGTTATAATGCAATTGATATTATAAAACAGCACACAGAAAATATTGGAGTAATCGTTGGTTGCCCGCAGAGAAATCCGCAAGCGGAAGGAAAAGATTTATTTAATGCTGCATGGTTGTTATTTGAAAAAGATGTGAAAGGTGTTGCGCATAAAACATGTTTGCCAACATATGATGTGTTTGATGAAAATAGATATTTTGAACCTGCTTATAACTGGAATATTATTGAATTTAAAAACAAAAAAATTGCATTAACGATTTGCGAAGATATCTGGAACCTTGGCGATAATCCGTTGTACAGAATTTGCCCGATGGATGAATTAATAAAACAACAACCGGATGTGATGATTAATATTTCTGCATCGCCATTCGATTATGATCATGATAAAGATCGTAAAGAAGTGGTGCGTGCAAATGTGCTGAAATATAAATTGCCGATGTTTTATTGCAACGCAGTTGGTTCGCAAACAGAAATTGTTTTTGACGGCGGAAGTTTAGTGTATGATGCGAGTGGAAATATTGTTAAAGAATTAAAATCTTTTGAAGAAGACTTTTTTATAACTGTGCTTGAAGATTTAAATGAGTTGACAGTTGACAGTTTACAGATGACAGATAAAAATAAGTCTGTCAACAGTCAACCATCATCTGTCAACTCTTTCGATAAAGAAATGCGCGTGTCAAAACAAAATGATCCGGCAAGCATTATTAATTATCTGACTGCTGAAAATAATATTGCACAAATTCATGCAGCATTAATACTTGGCATACGCGATTATTTTTATAAAATGGGTTTTACAAAAGCAATTCTTGGAAGTAGTGGCGGCATAGACAGCGCTGTGGTACTGGCTTTGGCTTGTGAAGCTTTGGGAAAAGAAAACGTGCGCGCAATATTAATGCCTTCACATTTTTCAACTACACACTCCGTAAGTGATGCAGAATTATTGTCAAAAAATCTGGGAAATGAATATGATATTATTCCGATAAAAAATATTTATGATGCATTTCTTACAGAACTAAAACCTGTGTTTAAAGATTTGCCTTTTAATGTTGCTGAAGAAAATATTCAAAGCAGATCGCGCGGAAATTTATTAATGGCAATCGCAAACAAGTTTGGATATATTTTATTAAACACTTCCAACAAAAGCGAACTCTCAACTGGTTATGGAACTTTGTATGGCGACATGGCTGGCGGCTTGAGTGTGCTTGGTGATATTTATAAAATGCAGGTATATGCGCTCGCAAAATATATTAATAGAAATGATGAAATCATCCCGCAAAATATAATTGATAAAGCGCCTTCTGCAGAGTTGCGGCCCGAACAAAAAGACAGTGATAGTTTACCTGAATATGATGTGCTTGATAAAGTGTTGTATCAATACATTGAAAAAAGACAGGGCCCAAAAGAAATCATTGCCATGGGAATTGATAAAGATTTAGTAAACCGTATTTTGAAACTCGTTAATACAAACGAATACAAACGCAATCAATTTTGCCCAATCATCCGCGTAAGCTGCAAGGCATTTGGCGTTGGAAGAAGAATGCCAATTGTAGGAAAATATTTATCGTAAAAAATATTTAATTAATTTTTTTTAATCAGCTTTACTCCGGCCTCGAAACAAAAGCGTTAAGAAAATTCGGAATAAATCCGTTAAGAACCCGGCGTTGTTTGAGCCATTTGCGGTTAGCATTAATAGCATCTTGCGGCGAGTTTCGCCGGGTTTAGGATTTATGCAGAATTTTTAGCTTTTGTTTCGCAGCCTTGATTTTTTTGTTTCTTTTTTTATCAAGAAAAAAAGAAAAGAACTGCATTAAAAAGTGTTTGCAAATTTTTATTAATGTTTCATATAAAAAGCAACATTCACAGAAATCGGCCCAACGGGAACGGCTTTTTCAAGATGCAAAGAAGTGGCATTAATACTTGTAATATTTACATTGCCACTGATAACGCTAAAAATTGTGTCAGATAAAACGATAGCAGTTTGCGCGCTATCCAGGCTCCAGGTAAATGCTGTGGTTTGTGGATCATTTACATTACATTTTGTTGCGCCTTCATCAACCGTTCCGGTGCCGTCAGCTTTTAACGTGAGAATATTATCTGATTCGCAACTGCTTATTCCGTAGCCTGTCGGAAATGGCGCATCAATTAATCCATCGTTATTATTATCTAATCCTGCAGTATCAAATTTCCAGGAAGTTTGCGTGAGCAACTGCATTTTTGTTGGAGGCGTTGAAGCATTTGAATTGCTTTTGCTGCATGCATTTATTAATAAAAAAATTGCGGCTACAAAAACTGCTGAAAAGATCAATTGTTTTTTCATAAAATATTTTATACGAGTGTAACAAGTTTAATGCCTCATTTATTGTGTATTTAATTTCTATGATTTGTTAATGATTTTTATTTCCATTCTTATTAATAAAAAATGTATAAAAAATGAATAAGAATGAATACAGTTGCCAATTACAATATAATTTGCGGGCTTTCATTAACTTGGCAAGCAACTTGCACACTGAATTCGTTATTTTGCAACATTAATATAAAATTATGGTTTATACTGCTGAAGACATCAGGCAACTCAATGAAAAAATTCAATACCAAAGTGTATTTATTGATCGCTTGCGCGATGAGGTTGCGCGTGTAATTGTTGGGCAACATTATATGATCGATCGCTTATTAATCGGCTTGTTAAGCAGCGGCCACATTTTGCTGGAAGGCGTGCCAGGACTGGCAAAAACGCTTGCCATCAAATCTTTGTCACAAGCCATTCGCGCAAAGTTTAGCCGCGTTCAATTTACGCCGGATTTATTGCCCGCCGATGTTGTCGGAACGATGATCTATAATCAGCAACGAAATGAATTTGTAGTACGCAAAGGGCCCATCTTCGCCAATTTTGTTTTGGCAGATGAAATAAACCGCGCGCCTGCAAAAGTGCAAAGTGCATTACTGGAAGCGATGCAGGAAAAACAAGTAACACTCGGCGACACGAGCTATAAATTAGAAGAACCATTTTTAGTTCTTGCTACGCAAAATCCACTGGAGCAAGAAGGAACATATCCATTGCCGGAAGCACAACAGGATCGTTTTATAATGAAAGTAATTGTTGATTATCCAACCAAGCAGGAAGAACAATTAATTATCCGTCAAAACGTGCAGGGCATTACATCTCCGCAGATTGAGCAAGTTGTTTCCACGCAGGAAATTTTGCAGGCAAGGGATTTAACCCGCCAGGTTTATATGGATGAAAAAATTGAAAATTATATTCTGGATATTGTTTTTGCAACACGTTCTCCGGAAAAATATAAACTCGAAAAATTAAAATCATTAATAGCATATGGAGGTTCGCCACGTGCGAGTATTAATCTTGCGTTAGCTGCAAAAGCAAATGCATTTTTAAATAAAAGAGGTTATGTAATTCCGGAAGATGTACGATCAATTTCCAAAGATGTTTTGCGCCACAGAATTGGATTAACATATGAAGCAGAAGCCGAAAATGTGAATGTAGAAATTGTGATTGATGATGTATTAAAAGCTATTCAGGTGCCGTAGAGAAGTTGACAGATGACAGTTGGCAGAGAATAGAGTTATTAAACCTTGTTCATGACAAATTATAAAAACCTTGAAGCATGGAAAAAATCCATGCAATTGGTTAAGGCAATTTATTTATTATTAAAAACTTATCCTCAAGAGGAATTATTTGTTTTAACAGCGCAAACAAAAAGAGCTACAGTTTCAGTTCCGTGTAATATTGCTGAAGGTTCTGGCCGCAACTATAAAAAAGATTCCATCCAGTTTTTTCACATAGCCAGAGGATCTTTGTATGAAGTAGAAACGTTATTAAATATTGCTTCAATGACAGCAATTATTAACGAAGAAAAATTTAAAGAGATTTCAGTATTAACAGATGAATGCATGAGAATATTAAATGGATTAATTACTTATTTCGAAAAAGAAAAGTTGAAATAACCTATTAAAATTTTAATCCGTCATCTGTCAACTGTCATCCGTCAACTTTTATATGATATATGTGTAAAGAATAAAAATGCTAACAAGCGCAGAAATATTAAAAAAAGTCCGCGAGCTGGAGATTAAAAGCAAAAGGCTTACACGCCATATTTTTACGGGCGAGTATCACAGCGCTTTTAAAGGCCGCGGCATGAGCTTTCGTGAAGTGCGCGAATATGCTGCGGGCGATGATGTACGTTTTATTGATTGGAATGTTTCCGCGCGTTTCAATCATCCGTTTAGTAAATTATTTGAAGAAGAAAGAGAATTAACGGTGATGTTGTTAGTTGATGTAAGCGCAAGTTCTTTATTCGGAACGGTGCATGCTAGCAAACAGGAAATGATTACAGAAATCTGCGCTGTGCTTGCGTTTTCAGCGATTAATAACAATGATAAAGTTGGTGCAATTTTATTTAGTGATAAAGTGGAAAGTTATATTCCACCAAAAAAAGGAAGGCAACACGCATTATTTATTGTGCGCGAATTATTAACGGCAACGCCGAAAAGAAAAGGCACAAAATTGAGTGAAGCCATTCGCTTTTTTAATAATTCGATCCGTCAAAAAAGTATTTGTTTTATACTCAGCGATTTTTTAGATGAGAAGTTTGATGAAGCATTAAAAGTGGCTTCAAAAAAACATGATATTACTGGCGTGAAAGTGTACGATAAAATGGATATGCAATTGCCATCCGCAGGTTTGCTGGAAGTGGAAGATGCAGAAACAGGAAAAATTCAATGGGTTGACAGCAGCGATTTTTTAGTGCAAAAAAATTACCAGCAACATTTTTTTGATGCAACGGAATATTGCAAAACTATTTTTTTAAAAGCAGGATCAGATTTGTTGCACATTCGTACAGATGAGGATTACGTGAAAGTTTTGAAGAAGTTTTTTATAGGACGAAACCGGCCGAAATAATAAATGAGAAAAATATTTTTACACATACTGGCTTCGATTATTATTATTTTTTTATTTGCAATGCAAAACGGTTTTTCACAAAACGCAGTTTCTGTAAAAGCAAGCATTAATAAAAATAAAATTTTAATTGGCGAACCCATCCAGTTAACGATTGAATCTACCGTTCCTTCAAATGCAGAAGTGGCGTGGGTTGCAGAAGATTCCATCACGCATTTCGATTTTGTTCAAAAAGGAAAAATTGATTCATTAATAAAAGGCGACCAAAAATCTTTTCGGCAGGATGTTATTATTACAAGTTTTGATTCCGGCACGCAAGTGCTTCCGCGTTTAAGTTTGTCGGTTAATGGCGTTGCCTATCTTACAGATTCTGCAATTGTAGAAGTTGGCTATTCAAAGTTTGATCCGCAAAAAGATTATCACGATATAAAAGATATTGTTGATGTAGAAAACCCGAATGCAAAATATATTCCGTGGATTGTTGTTGCCATTACATTACTATCCATTGCACTTGTTGTTTACTTCATTCAAAAAAAGAAAGGAACAAAAGAAATGGAAAAACAAATGGCCATTTCAAAATTAACGCCGTATGAAGAAGCAATAAAATCATTGGAAGAATTGAAGCAACAAAAGCTTACACAAAACAATCAAACAAAATTATATTATACAAGGTTGAATGATATTCTGCGCCAGTTTGTATTGCGCAAATTGCAGATCGCAAGCATGGTAAAAACAAACGACGAACTGATTTTACAATTGAAACAATTAAATATTTCAAACGAACAATTTACACAGCTTGCACAAGCATTGCGCATGAGCGACTTTGTAAAATTTGCAAAATATTTGCCTGGCGAAAACGATAATGAAAAAAATTATTCCATCATTCATTCATCCGTTGAACTTTTAAATAAGATAGAAAAATAGTGCTGTACGATTGGTTTCAACATATCACTTTTGCGCAACCTGCATTTTTCGCGTTGCTGATTTTATTACCATTAATGATTTGGTGGTACTTGCGAAAAACGCGCCCGGGTTCAGGTGCATTAATCGTTTCATCAGTAAAAAATTTTGGCGCAACACGTTCATGGAAAAACACATTCAGGCATGTGCCTTTTATATTGCGTTTATTAATGACAGTTTGTATAATAATTGCATTGGCGCGGCCGCAAATTGGTTATGATGAACAAAAAATTAATGGCGAAGGCATCGATATTGTTTTGTGCCTCGACATCAGCGGAAGTATGCTGGCACAGGATTTTACGCCAAACAGAATGGAAGCCGCAAAAAATGTTGCTTCGGATTTTATTGATAACCGTCCGGCAGACAGAATTGGTTTGGTCATTTTTTCCGGCGAAAGTTTTACGATGTGCCCATTAACTTCTGACAGAAATGTTTTAAAATCTCAGCTCTATAATGTACATAGCGGCTTGCTTGAAGATGGAACTGCGATTGGTTCAGGATTGGCTACAGGCGTTGACAGATTGCGCGCATCACAATCAAAAAGTAAAGTAATTATTTTATTAACCGATGGAGAAAATAATGGTGGATTAATAGATCCAAACACAGCAAAAGAAATTGCAAAATCAGTTGGCGTTCGTGTGTATACAATTGGCGTTGGTACAGAAGGTTTCGCGCCAATGCCCGTGCAAACAGCTGGCGGCATTGTAATGCAAAAAGAAAAAGTAAGTATTGATGAAAAGTTACTTACACAAATTGCAAATGAAACCGGCGGAAAATATTTTCGTGCAACAGATAATGAAAGCCTGAAAAATATTTATACAGAAATTGATAAACTCGAAAAATCGAAAGTAGAAATAACTGCACTTAAAAGATACAACGAACAATTTTTTCCTTTCGCATTAATAGCTGCTGCATTATTATTACTCGAATTAATTTTGCGCTTTACATTATTTAAAAAATTTCCATAAGCGTGAAAGCAAAAGTTTATAAATCAACAGGCAGCTGGTATATTGTAAAAACTGAAACCGGCGAATTTTGGAACGCGCGCTTAAAAGGTGTTTTTAAAATTGAAGGGATTTCATCAACCAATCCAATTGCAGTTGGTGATGATGTGGAAATTGATTCAGAAAATGAACTTGAAAAATCTGCAACGATTATCGATATTCATGATCGCAATAATTATATTAATCGCCAATCGCCTTCACATAAAATGCAGCACCACATCATCGCTGCAAATGTTGATCAGTCATTATTGGTTGCCACTTTAAAAGAGCCAAGAACATCACAAGGATTTATTGATCGTTTTCTTATTGCATGCGAATCGTATCATGTTTCCGCCATTATCGTTTTAAATAAAGCAGATCTATACAAAAAAAAAGAGCTGGATAAATTTGAACAATGGAAAGAAATGTATGAATCCATTGGCTATAAAATTGTATTAATAAGTGTAAAAGAAAATAATGGCGTTGAAGAAATTAAATCAGCATTAAAAAATAAAATCACTTTATTAAGCGGCCATTCCGGTGTTGGAAAATCTTCTTTTATTAATGCAGTTCTTCCAGAGCTTTCTCTCAAAACCCACGGTGTGAGCGGCTGGAGCGGCAAAGGAATTCATACAACAACATTTGCAGAAATGTTCGACTTGCCAGAAGGCGGACAAATTATTGATACGCCCGGCATGCGCGAATTTGGTTTGGTTGATATTTCAAAACAGGAACTCTCTCATTATTTTCCTGAGATGCGCAGCCGCATTAATGATTGCCAGTTTAATAATTGCCTGCACTTTAATGAGCCAGGCTGCGCCATAAAAAAAGCCGTCAACGACGGCTTAATTCATATAGATCGGTATGTGAGTTATTGCAGTATTCTTGATTCTGTTGGCGAAAAAAATTATTAAGACATAAATCTTTTCGCTGTATTAATCAGCAATTTATTTTCTAAAAACTTTGCAACTTCCACTACTGCATCATTATCTTTTCTTGGCGCTTCGCGAAATTTTCTTGGATAAATTGAAATGCCTGTGTAAATATTATAATGAAGTGTAAGCACATGGTTCTTAAATAAAAAGTCCCACATCACAGAATCGAAATCATCTGTTTTTTGTGTAAACTGGATATCCAGATCATCTGCTAAAATGTTTGCAACTTCATAAAAACGTTTAAGGCCGCAATCATCATCAATAACAGCTTCTGTGCAACCAAAATCGGTACGGAGTGTAAGGCTCATAGAGTGGGGGATTTAGGGTTTTATAAATAGGTTCAGACATTATTAACTGTTTCGCGATGCCCTGAATTTACCAGCCTTCGGCACTTTCTCTCCACTCAAAATCCTTTCCGCACCAACGTTTCTTCCGCTGCTAGGGCATCCATATTTTGGTCCGAATAAATTGTTCCAAAGTCTGCACGAACTTGTGCTAAAACTAATAGTAATAAATAGCAGGAGGGTTAATATTTTGAGGCCGGGTTTCATGGGTTTAGATTAAAACGATTTAAACCTACAAATATTATTTGTCATTTGCAAGCACCGTATAAAATATATAATCAACCCAAAAAATATGCAGCCAAGAAATCATTATAAAAATTAAATGTCATTCTCATTTTTAAACCAGCTTGCATAATGCAAATAATTATTTGCGATGCGATCAATCTGCCCTTTAATCAATTCTTCATTAATGTTTTTTATTTTTTTTGCAGGAACGCCGGCATAAATAACGCCGCTTTCAATCTTTGTCCCTTCAAGCACAACCGCGCCCGCAGCGATTATCGAGTTGCTTCCAACTTCTGCATTATCCATCACAATAGATCCCATTCCAATCAGCACATTATCATGAATGGTGCAACCATGCACAATCGCATTATGGCCGATAGAAACATTATTGCCAATAATCGTTTTCGTTTTTTGATACGTGCAATGCAATACAGCGCCATCTTGTATGTTCACTTTATTACCAATACGAATGCTATTCACATCACCACGAATAACCGTATTGAACCACACACTGCAATCATCGCCCATAATTACGTCGCCAACAATGGTTGCATTTGGCGCCACAAAACAATTCGCACCCATTTGCGGAAGCACCCCTTCAACCGGAAGAATCATAGCCATAAAAAAAGTATTTTTTGTTAGTGATCAGTATATCTCTTCTCAGCACCAGTTGCGTCGCACACTTGTACATTTAGTTCTTTATTCAGCGCAGCTTACATCATGTTTCTCTAGTTGATATTCAGATATTGGGATATTATGATATTGAATGTAACGATATTAATGATAATTTCCTGACCTCATTTCTTGTGCCTTGCATCTTGAACCTTGTTCCTTGTTTATTTGAAATCACGACATTTGTATTAATGAACCAGCGCGAATTATTTTTAAAACATGTAGCCCAAACATCTTCATCGCCACTCGCTTTACAAATTGCCAAAGCCGAAGGAACAACATTATTTGCAACAGATGGCAGACAATATCTCGATCTCATCGGCGGAATAAGTGTTTGTAATATCGGCCACCGCCATCCAAAAGTAGTGGAAGCAATAAAAAAACAAGCTGATGAATATTTACATGTTTTAGTGTATGGAGAATTTATTCAATCGCCGCAAGTTCAATATGCATCAATGCTTGCAGCAAATTTACCATCAACATTAAATTCCGTTTACTTCACCAACTCCGGCGCCGAAGCAGTGGAAGGCGCAATGAAATTAGCAAAACGCGTTACCGGAAGAACACAAATAATTGCGTTTAAAGATTCTTATCACGGTTCAACACAGGGCGCATTAAGCATTATCGGCGATGAATACTGGCGCAATGCATTTCGTCCGCTATTGCCGGATATTTTACATCTCGATTATAATTCCTTTGATTCATTAAAAAGTATAACAGAAAAAACAGCCTTCATAATTGCAGAAACAATACAAGCCGAAAAAGGAGTTTACGCACCAACAAAAGAATGGATGCAAGCATTAAGAAAAAAATGCAACGACACCGGCACATTATTAATACTCGATGAAATACAAACCGGCTTCGGAAGAACAGGAACACTTTGGGGATTTCAACAGTTTGATATTATACCTGATATTTTATTATTGGGCAAAGCGCTCGGCGGTGGCATGCCGCTCGGTGCATTTATTTCAGATAAAAAGTTGATGGATTTATTTACAGATAATCCTGTGCTTGGTCATATAACAACATTTGGCGGCCATCCTGTGTGTTGCGCTGCAGGCCTTGCTTCCATGCAAGTATTGCTTGAAGAAAATATGATTAATGAAGTTTATAAAAAAGAAAAATCATTCCGCAGTTTATTAAGCCATCCAAAAATAAAAGCAGTTCGTTCAAATGGTTTATTAATCGCCGTTGAATTTGAAAATTTCGATTTCAACAAAAAAATAATTGACAAGTGTATTGAACAAGGAATATTGACAGACTGGTTTCTCTTTGCACCACAATGCATGCGCATCGCGCCACCGTTGATTATTAATGAAGACGAAATAAAAATGGCTTGTGAAATGATTATTGAGGCAATCAACAAAAATTAGGAAGATAAAATTTCATCCACATATTCTTTTAATGCAGGCAATTTGTTTTCAATGATATCCCATACAATATCATAATCAACTCCAAAATATTCATGAATAAGTTTGTCCCTTGTCCCGGCAATTTTTTTCCATTCAATGTGCGTATAAATTGCCTTAAATTCTGCATCTGTTTTTTTTGCAGCTTCTCCAATAATTTCAAGGCTTCTGATTATTGCGCGGCTTAAAACAGGATTATTAATTATTTCGTCTTTTGCCAATCCGTTTGTTGTTTAAGAATAAAATTTACTTCATCTGACATGTGCCTTAAAAGCTCAAGATTAGAAGGCAACATTTTGAACTTGTTTTAAAATATGAGGGCCAATATATTTGCTTAATGATTGTGCAGTAACAAGCTCCACTTTTCTGCCAAGTAATTCTTCGAGGTAAAAGGACAATTCCATGAAATTGTCGTATGTTTTTTTACCTTGTTCAAATTCTACCAAAAAATCAATATCGCTTTTTGTATGAATAGCAATATCATTTGCAAACGAGCCAAACAATCCCAATCGCTTTACACCAAAAGATTTTATTTGGTGTTTGTTTATATCAAGTTGTTGCAATAAAGATGCTTTATTAATAATGGGGATTTGCATACAACAAATTTAATTTTATTCCTCATAATATCCCAACGCATTTTTATAAATCCCTTTTACTTGGTCGATTAATTTATTGGGCGATATTACTTCAACTTCTTCACCATACGAAAGCAGTTTCATAATAAAATCAGGGGTGATATAAAGTTGCAAAGTGATTTTTAATTCTTCTATATCATCTGCAATTATTTTTTGAGATTCATGCAGCGGAAAACTTTTTATATACCTGCCTTGCAAAGGCTCGAATGATAAAATTATTTTTTCTGGTTTACCATCGGTTGCAGAAGCTATTCCAAAACAATTTTTAAAAATTTCATCAACATCTAAATCGTTTTTCCATTGAAATTTATTTTTTGATAGTTTAATATCCG
>Ga0206963_10013_pt1 | contig 75686 bp, 63 predicted proteins | sample Alteio_BWOrgHeat_28_FD_152958 | JGI IMG/M metagenome (GOLD analysis project Ga0206963, IMG submission 152958) | Enriched cells from forest soil in Barre Woods Harvard Forest LTER site, Petersham, Massachusetts, United States -... | ecosystem: Environmental > Terrestrial > Soil > Temperate forest >... | reverse complement strand
GAAAATGTGAATCAGCTCGCCGGTAACTTGACGTCTCAGGTACGTAACATTTCCAAGGTAACTACGGCGGTCGCCAATGGCGATTTGTCGCAGAAGATTACGGTAGAAGCCAAAGGCGAAATTGCCGAACTGAAGAACACCATTAATACCATGGTGGATCAGCTCAACTCATTTGCCGCGGAAGTCACCCGTGTCGCCAAAGAGGTGGGTACGGAAGGAAAACTTGGAGGCCAGGCGGAGGTGAAGGATGTTTCGGGAACGTGGAAAGATCTCACCGATAACGTGAACTTTATGGCCAGTAACCTGACTAAGCAGGTACGCGGGATCGTCAAGGTGGTTACCGCAGTAGCTAACGGTAATCTCAACGAAAAATTTGTTTTGGAAGCCAAAGGTGAAGTAGCCGCTCTGGCGGAGACCATCAATAACATGACCGACACCCTGCGCATCTTCGCTGACCAAGTAACCACGGTGGCACGGGAAGTGGGTATCGAAGGTAAGTTGGGAGCCCAAGCGAAGGTGCCCGGAGTCGCTGGTACTTGGAAGGATTTGACCGATAACGTGAACTTCATGGCCAGTAACTTAACCACTCAGGTACGCGGAATCGTGAAAGTGGTCACTGCGGTGGCTAACGGCAACCTCAACGAAAAATTTGTTTTGGAAGCCAAAGGGGAAGTGGCCGCTCTGGCGGAGACCATCAACAGCATGACCGACACGCTTAGGACATTCGCGGATCAAGTGACCTCGGTAGCCAGGGAAGTAGGCACCGAAGGAAAGCTGGGTGGGAAAGCAAAGGTACCTGGTGCCGCAGGCACGTGGCGTGATCTCACCGATAACGTCAATCAACTCGCCGGCAATCTAACCGCGCAAGTGCGTGCCATCGCCGACGTCTCCACCGCCGTAACGAAAGGTGATCTGACCCGCTCCATTAATGCGGAAGCCCAGGGCGAGGTGCTGCAGTTGAAAGACAATATCAACCAGATGATTGCGAACCTCAAGGAGACCACCCAGAAGAACACCGAACAGGATTGGTTGAAGACGAACCTCGCCAAATTTTCCGCCATGATGCAGGGCCAGAGAAATATCGTCTCGGTGGCTCAACTTATCATGTCGGAACTAACGCCTCTGGTTAAGGCGCAGCATGGCGGCTTTTTCATGTTGGAGTCTGTGGAGAAGGAGAAAACCGATCCGTCGCTGAATCTGATTGCCAGTTATGGGTTCACCAGTCGCAAAAACCTCTCTCACTCCTATCGCATGAAAGAGAGTCTCATTGGTCAGTGTGCGTTTGAGAAGAAGCGCATTCTTTTGACCGAGGTGCCCGATACCTTTGTGAGTATTCAGACGGGACTCGGCGAGGCCCCTCCCCGAAATATCGTCGTATTGCCGGTGCTCTTCGAGACGGAAACCAAGGCGGTTATCGAGCTAGCCAGCTTTCAGAATTTCAGCGAAAACCAACTTATCTTTCTCGATCAGCTCATGGATAGCATCGGGGTTATCCTGAACATGATCTCCTCCAGCATGAGAACGGAAGAGCTGCTTCAGGAACTTAAGCGGTCGAATGCGGAGCTGGAAGCTCAGGCTGGCGAACTCAACGAAAAAGCCAAACTCTTGGAGGTTAAGAACCAGGAAGTCGAACTTGCCTCTAAGAGCGTTGAAGAAAAGGCCGAGCAACTTCAATTGATTTCCAAGTATAAATCTGAGTTCTTGGCCAACATGTCCCACGAACTAAGAACGCCGCTCAATAGCTTGCTGATTCTCTCAAAAATGCTGGCGGAGAACCAAGGCGGTAATCTTACTCCGGAACAAGTGAAATTTGCCAGCACCGTGTTCGCCTCGGGTAATGACCTATTGGGTCTAATCAATGAGATTTTGGATCTGTCGAAGGTAGAGGCAGGCAAGATGCCCATTGATCCTAAGGAAATCCAACTGCCCACCGTTAAGGACTACGTCGAGCAGACCTTCCGCCATATGGCGGAGCAGAAGGCTCTGGGATTTGAGATCAAGATGGACGACACGTTGCCGAAACAGATGTTCACCGATGTGAACCGCCTGCACCAGATCCTCAAGAATCTTCTCTCTAATGCCTTCAAATTCACAGAAAAAGGGCAGGTCGAGCTTTCGATACGGGCGGCCGACAGCGGACAGAAGTTTGGAGTTTCGACGCTAAACCCGAGTCAAAGCGTCATCGCCTTTTCGGTACGGGACACCGGCATTGGAATTCCCGTGGAAAAGCAGAACCTCATTTTCGAGGCTTTCCAGCAGGCGGACGGAACCACCAGCCGAAAGTACGGCGGCACGGGTCTTGGCCTCACGATCAGTCGAGAGATCGCGCGACTCTTGGGTGGCTGGATCGACGTGAAAAGCGCATCGGGAATGGGTAGTACATTCACCCTTTACCTGCCTCAGAACTATACGGGAGTTGAAGCTAATGCGCCCCGACAACCGGAGCCTGGCTCGGGGACAGAGAATAATGCGGCTATTCCGGCTCTCCCCGAGGGGGCTGACTTTGTCGGCAATAAGATTCTCGTTATGGACGATGATATTCGGAATATCTACGCCATCAACAGTGTGCTTGAGTCCCGCAAAATGAAGGTTTTCCATGCCGAGAATGGAAAAGTAGGTCTGAATCTACTCGCGGAACATCCGGATGTAGATCTCATACTCATGGACACGATGATGCCCGAGATGGACGGGCTTACGGCGACTCGGGAGATCCGCAAGAACCCCCGGTTCGCGAAACTGCCGATTATTTCTCTTACCGCAAAAGCGATGAAGGGGGATCGGGAGAAAGCGCTCGAGGCTGGAGCTTCCGAATACGTCACTAAACCAGTGGATCCGGAGAAACTTCTTTCGATCATGTATATCTGGCTCAAGAAAGCCGATCGGAGCGCCGGCACCGACTCTATTTTGAAGGCCGAGTTCGCCAAGGAAAAAGGAAAGAGAAAAACGGAGGGCAGGACAACCCCGGATGCCAGCAGGAGTCCAATATCAGAACCTAAAATAGAATTGTGAAATTTGCGCCTATTAGGGTTTAATTCCGGTAAGTTTAGGCCTGTCTTTTTTTAAGGAGTGCCTGTTTCCGATGCCGGTGCAAGAGCAACTAAATATTTTACTAGTCGATGATCGTGCTGATGGCCTCACCACCCTGCAGGCGGTTCTTAGAAACCCGGAATACAATCTTGTCCCTGCTTCCTCGGGCGCTGAGGCACTGCGATTATTGCTTAAACAAGAATTCGTATTAATCCTCATGGACGTCCAGATGCCCGACATGGACGGATTTGAAACCGCCGCCCTGATAAAGACCCAGGAATCACTCCAACATGTCCCGATTATCTTTGTTACCGGAGTCTTTGGAGATACGCGGCATACTCACCATGGGTACAAAGTAGGCGCGGTCGACTACGTGACCAAGCCGTATGATCCCTATATTTTAAAATCCAAGGTAGCTGTACTCGTCGAACTTCACCGCAAAACACAGCAGCTTCGGCAATTCGAGAAGGCGGAACATGAACGAAAACTACTACAACTAAGACAACGGCTCGAGATAGAACACCTCCGCCGTCGGGAAAGGGAGCTGAGCGATTTTCTTGAAAACGCGACCATTGGCCTACATTGGATTGGACCGGAGGGGACCATTCTATGGGCGAATAAGGCCGAGTTGGAATTACTGGGCTACTCTGCGAGGGAATACATTGGTCAACACATCAGTAAGTTCCATGCCGATCAAAGTGTGATCGATGACATTCTTCGACGACTCACGGAAGATCAAGCCATACAAAATTACGTAGCATCTATCCGGTGTAAGGACGGGTCCATTAAGCGCGTCGCTATCAGCTCAAACGTCTACCGTGAAGACGGACAATTTATACATACCCGCTGCTTCACTCACGATATTACCGCTGAGTGGGAGGCAGAAGAAAAAGCCAGAAAAGTGACTGAAGCTCTCTACCGTTCCAACAGGGAATTGGAACATTTTGCCCATGTGATTTCGCACGATCTTAAAGAGCCGCTTCGAATGATTAACGTATATGTTCAACTTCTAGAAAAACATTATGGAGGTAAGCTTGACTCCAAAGCGGAAGGGTTTATGGGGTACGTGGTCGATGGTGCCCAGAGGATGCAGAATCTAATTGAAGATCTACTCAAGATTTCCCAGGTCGGAACACACAGTCCAGACCTCCGGCAGGTTGATCTCGGTAAGGTGCTTGAGGCCGCAACTTTGAATCTTCAAGTATTGATCGCGGAAACAAGAGCTAAGATCACTTACCAAGCTTTACCCACCGTAAAGGCAGAATCTACGGAGCTTATACAAGTCTTCCAGAATCTGATCGCCAATGCCATCAAGTTTCGTGACCGTCAACCGCCCTCAATCCATATTTCGGCCGACAAATGCGGTGGGGAATGGCTCGTTCAAGTCAGTGATAACGGGATCGGAATTAAGCCCGAGTTTCAGGAGAAAATATTTGTGATATTTCAGCGATTGCACAGCAAGGAGGAATACCCTGGCACGGGAGTCGGTCTTGCCATCTGTAAGAAGATCGTTGAACGGCACGGGGGGCGCATTTGGGTTGACTCGACTTTAGGGAAAGGCGCAACGTTTCACTTTACCCTTCCCACTTAGTCGGGGACTCAATTGGGAAAATATTGCCAGGATGCCGATTTTGCCATAGCAAATTGAAGAAACCGGCGAAGATGGAAGGAGTTCTAGTCATGAATATCGTCACTAATCAGCCCCTCTCCGAATTTGGTCAGGCGGCCGTTGCGTTAGATGGTGAAATGAGAAATTTCGAGTGCCTGGCACGCGAACTGGAAACTCTTACGATAGAATCTGACAAAGGCATGGACCGAGGAAGTGAACTCTTAACGGAGATTGTGGATTGCCGGGAGCGATTGGAAGTAAGGATGAGGGAAATGGCTCGTGCGTTGGAGCAAGGGCGTCAGAGAAATGAAAAAGCGGAACAGATTATCGCCTTGCGCACGCAAGTTTGGCAGCAAAGACGCACCGAGGTCGAAGTGCTGCTAGAGCGCTATAAGAAACTGGGTGATTCGGTTCGTGTTTTAAATGCGACGGTAGCTCAGCTTCGAGGGCCCATAGTGAACGTATTTACGCCGGAAGAGCGGGAAAATTTGCAACTTCACCTGAATCAAGCGACGGAACCATTGGCCGTATTGGTAGAAGAAGCAAAAAACCTGCTGAAAGAAGCCCGGTCTGCCAATATGAGATCCTTGGAACGTAATGCCGGCAGTTTGTGTCAAACGCTGCAAGCCGCGCGTAACCGTCTTAATTTAATCTCCGAACGGCGGATTCACCTGGTGAACTAACCAAGCGGTGTCCGCGTCTTTGAATTTCCTGACTTGGCCGGAAGTCAGTGGGGACCTTTTTGGGAATAATCTCGTTGACTTAAAGCGGTGACAAATTAGGGCATCTTCCTTTTTATCGTCGATGTTCTATATTGGCCAGGCATGAAACCAGGAGTGACTTTACTTTTTGTGCTTTGGCAGATCTTGGGGGGAGCCAATGCCTTGGCGAGTCTGCTGCTACCTTGCGCCCGAATGGTGAAAGGCCCTCCCTATTTTGAGCCCTTCGTGGGGCAGAAGACCTTTCCCCAAAGTGAGTTTCCTGGCGCCGATATTTTTTATTTGGGATCGGGAAATGCGGCCTCGGCCTTTCGGGTCCAGAGGTCAGAAGCGGAATCAATGGTCTATAAGATGTACCGTAGTCCCGAGCCGGTGTCGGTAGGTCGAATGTATTACGGAATGGAGGCCCCCCAAAAGCCACGACCGCCAAAGATTCCCCCGGAGGTGGTCATCAGAGACTTCGATGTTATGGTCAACCATCTGCTGGAAGCGGAGGCCCGCCAAGGCGCCGATCTAGGATTCAAAATGCCGGGAGTGGAAAAGTTGCAGTTGGATCAGGTTCGAGATGGCCAGAAAATTGGCGAGTACGCCTGCATGAAATTCAAGATCGATATCCGCGGGCGCAGCGTCTTTTCTTTGCTAGAGGATGAGACCCTGGAAAAAGAGTTTCGGGGTTATGTATTGGCGGTCTACCAGGAGAAACTGGACCGGTATCAGCGTTTTTTGGAAAAGCGTTTTCAAGGCAAGATCAATCTTCAGTTGATGGAAGAACTTAGGAAAACGCGCGCTCATGAGGCCGTGATACGCTATCCGCTTATAGTGATGGATGTGGTGCTGGACGCAGCTTTCGATGGGAGCAGAAATCACACCATGACCGTCAAGGCGGATGGGGTTTTGGTGGAATCCTACACGTTTGATTACTACCTGGTCGACGTAGACTAGCGATTCCTATGCGATGGATTCTGGCAGCTTTTCTAAGGGCTGATAAATTCTATTCCTGCTCCGGTACCGTTCACCACTAGCGTGACGTCCTTTTTTAGCACCGCATAGGTATGATTGAAAGAAGGGTAGGCCAGTCGAATCTCCGCCACAAATTGATTCGCCGTGGGGACGGTGTCGGGTCTAAAACAGATCGCTAAGGCGGTATCTTTGGAGTCAGGAAGAATGGTTGTATTTCCGGTGCCGGAGGTTTCGTTGGCCCAAAAGGTCATGGACACCTGAGGGTTCGAGCAGGAGAGTTCAGGGTGGAGCATGGCCGCCGTGAGTCCATTCACGACTGGGCCGGTGCACTGGGTTTTAAATTCATATTTCTTGATTGTGATCGCTCCCGAGCCACTTACGGTTTCCTGTCGAATCGTGATGTTTTGGCAATTCTGGGCAGGAGAGCTTGCGGAAGAAAAAGGGGCCCCCGAAGGGATCATCTGAACGCCATTGGTTTGCACTCCGCCGATGATTCCATTCGGTCCCGCGAGATGGCGCTGAAATTCTTTGGTGAGCAGGATGGCGTAGGAGTCGAGGACTTGCCTGGCGTTCACATTGGCACTGTACTCGGAATTTCTCCAAAGAAAACTGACGTAGCCGCTTCCAATGATAATACCCAAAATCCCGACACACATGATGACCGCCAATACCTCGATTAGAGTAAAGCCGGGTGATGGAGATTTCGTTATTTTGGTTTTTTTCGTTAATTTCATTCTTAGTCTAGTTCCGAATTCTCCTATTATGGACTAAACCGGCATTCCGATAAAGTCTCGAAATTGAAGGGGTCCTCAATCTTCACAATGTTTTGATTGATTGTGAAGCCGCATCGGTGAAATAATTACTGAACCTTCTTTTGAGCCGCTACATCTATCGTCCATAATCGAATAGCCGAATGAAAAACACTTTACGCCGAAAGCTAAATTCTAATCGCGGAGTGACGTTGATCGAGCTTGTCACCGCGGGTACGATTGCCGGAATTGGGATTCTGGCCTGCTCTTCTGTGTTTTCCTATGTTTCGGCGGCCAATGCTACTATCGATAAAAATCAGGCCCTTCAAAGTGTCGTCACGGGAACATTCAATGCCCTCGGCGCCTCGATGAAGCAAAACTGGTTGAACCTGGCTGGCCAAGGGTGTTCGGCCTCCAAGGCCAGTTATACGATGGCCGGTTTCAGTGGATTACCCTATGGGGCCGTGCTCCTGAACCAAACCCAGCTAAAGACCCTTATTCCGGCCGGTAATCCGCTTTACAGCGCTGTCAGTTCGCTCATCTCTAGTTACGGGGCAAATGCCTCAGCGAAGTGTACCGATAGCGCGACACTTTCCCAGACCGCCTATTCGGTAATCGGGAAATCTCCTTACAATCAAAAACTGTGTCGCTGTGCCACGAGCGTCACCCCTTATGGAACGTTTCAAGCCGCCGAATCCGACGCCCTGCTTAGCGCCCAAGCGGGATTCTACAGTTGTGCGGCTATTACCTTAAATAGTGGACACTCAAGTGCTCAGGCATCTCCATTTCTCAGCAGTGGAACCGTGATTGTGGAATCTGTTTATTCCATCACCACCGGCGGAGCGGCCAGTCCCCAAAACTGCAGTGCCATTGGATCTTCCATGCCCGCGAATTCGCAGGGCACACTTAATTTTAATTACACCTGGTCCAGTTCTAGCGCTTCTTCAACCACTCTCTCTCAGGCGGGGACACTTGTTATTCAGTAGGTTCCGAATCTTTTGTTTAAATGATGAATACTCTGAAGATACTTCATTCGAATCGTGGATTTTCACTGATAGCGGCCGCCATTCTTACTTCGGTGGTTCTGTGCTTAGCAATGTCGACGATGTTTTTATCCAGTAACTTTTTGCAAAATTCCGCCTCGCAGCAGAAAAAAGACCTAAACGGCGATACGCTCAATCAGAACGCTATCGTTCTGGCGAACAATCTCGTAAAAAGTGGAACGCTGATTGAAGATGGTACGACTCATGCTTGGTCGGTTTCCTCTAGCGCCCCCAGTTCAAAACTTTGGTCTTGGCAAGCGGCCTCGTCTAATCGTCTGGCGGCGGTTTTGGTCAATCAGTGCAACCCCGACTCGACGAGTCTTTCTACGACTGGCTCGGTGCCAGATGTCTCTCAGTGCCTGTCGACGGCCTCTTCGATCAGCACACAGGTTCAATTTGTTCGTACTCTCTCCGATGGTCGGATTCAAGTCATAGCCAATACGACCTATCGCGCAAGGGCCTATGCGCTGAGCGCGCTGTTGAACCCAGCGCCTCCACCCCCGAAATCCTGCGCCGGTGTGTCTATGTATGGCCTGTGTTGGTATGCCACCTATGCCGACTATTCCAACTGCAATGCCGCTTGTACGGCTCACGGAGCCAAAGGTCTGCCTTACACTATCGCGTCTGCCCAGTGCGACACATTAGTCCAAGAGTTTATTTTGCTTAAATTTAATCGGGCGCCTGGATCCTACTTTTACTATGCGGGTACCGTCGACGCGTATAAGCCGGGAATTCCCGGCTGCTACGCCACGGTCGGTGGAAAAGGAGGGGCCAATTACACCTACTTTAGTGGCACTCAAGATACCGCTGCCAATGGATATACGGGAGTTAGTCCTACTACCATCAGCTATTTTACCGGTACCGTTTGCAGTTGCACCTATTGATAAATGCTTCCACCAACGTCGGAAACGATGATTCTAGATTCCATTGGGGATTCCTTTTCTGACATCCTTTATGGCCCGAGCTTTCGCACTACTTTTCCTAAAGCATAAAGAGCAGCCTCTCTAATTTTCTGGCTTCCAACCGATATTTTCCGGCGTTATCTCCATCCTCCCCGGTATTGCGCAGAATCCTTTGTTCGTGAGGTTGTTGCGTTGAGTGGCAAATGGTTTGCGAGTGTGATACGTACGGCACATCTGACTCTGGCCGGAGGTAAGTGGGGATCTTCTTGGTGGCCATTTTTTGAGGTGTAGCATGGCTCGTTTCATAGCAATTCTCATAGCTTTTACTTTCGTTCCCTCCGTCGCTCCGGCAAAGGATCCGGCGACAGGATCACTCACTGTGACTCAGGTAGCGGCAACTTACCTGGGGAGCTCTGCTGGCGGCGTATGCCAGATGGGCGCCTTTTGGCTCCGGCAGGGCAAACTTCTCGCCGTCGTGAAGCGGTCGACCGGCGGAGGGTTGTCTTCCGATCCCGGCAGTGGATTAAGTTTTCGTTTACCCACCGAATATTCTGATCCAGCAATCGTGCTGATACGCCCCAAGGATGGAGCCATCATAAAGTCCATCTCTCTGAAGAACTTCGCCAAAACGGACCATTTGGCGGCTCTCGATCTGAATAACGTCTATGAAGATGTTGGGGATCAAGGTGATAGCGAACAACATCTCTATGTTTCCGCCGGTAAGGAATTCTTAAAAGTTAATCTCTACAACGACCGGGTGGAGCAAGTAGAACGCATTCCAATTGAGGCGTCCAAACTTAAATACCATCCGCCCAAAGAGTCGGGGGCGATTTTGGTCATTTCATTGGAGAATGGAATGGTACTTAGCACTAAGAATGGTTTGACCCTTGAAGATTCTAAGGGGCAGATCGTTTCCACGGAGGCTTCCTATCGATATAGTTGGCCCGCTCACTCGGCTCTCTCCCCAGATGAGAATTACTTTTACATCGTGGGCTATCAGGGGACGGTGGATATTTTTCGAATCGAGAAGCCTGCACCAGTCGCGACTCCTACTAAAGCAAGCGGTTGGTCTTGGTGGTGGTCACGCTGACTATTGCCAACTCGCTTTCCCCCAAGAATCTAGTTACCGTTTTGTCCCGTTCGGGTCCGTCGAGGTTCCCTAAGCTTTTGAATATAGGTCGTTTTAATGAGGTATTTCCGATAGGGCAGTGGTGGGCTTTCAGCATTGCGCTAAACGCTGATCTGCGGTAGGTCTCTGCCATTCAAGGAGTGCCTATGAAATGCCTTAGTTCACGCTCTCGTTTATTTCTGGTGGTCTGGCTGCTTGGAACCTTTTGCCCGTTTACGGCCCGCGCGGTTTGTACCTGGCAATGGGAAGGCGAAAAAACCGGATGGGTTTGCCCTCCTGGGGAAACGGTCACCGGCGACTATTTCGATATCTACAAATATATACGAGACGGCGTCACAGGACCCTGCGCGCAGGCCTTGGGGAATTTCTATGAAAAGGACTTCGAATGTCTTGCCGGGATCGCCGCCGTCATTGACTCAGGAGGCATTGTCGATTTGGGAAAAGGCGTCGTGGGCGTCGGCGGAGGTTGCCCTGCGACCCTCGATGCCGCCAACTCGCTAAGTTCCGCTTGCGCTGACAATAATATTCAATTTACGTATTCCGGTGTGGGGCAAGACTCTTCGACCTTAAGAGCCTGCAATACCTTAAATACCGATCTCCGAGCAGCGGTAGGCTACCAGGGAGCGAAAGAGCCCATGGCGCTTGGCTGGCGCCTGCTTCCCAAAAACACCTGTACGGATCTGGCCTCTTCTCCAAGACCCATGTACTTGAGAGTGGAATCGCTAGACGGCCAGACGTCGTGGGTTTCGTCGCAATTTTCGACCAAGAATTTCTGTGTCGGAACCCGATTTAATCTCACATACAATATTCCCATTTCGACCTGTAACGATCTCTTTGGTGATCACGCGTCCGCTATATTTGGCCAAATACGAGACACGGACAACGACGGGGTCGCGCTATTTAACGTTACCGGAGGCGGAGAGACCACTAGCGTAGCGTTCAGTCCATTTACGGGTACCGCCATCCAAGTCGCCGCGGGCGGCAATGCTATTTGGAAACTGGGCCCCAATATGGGGAATCCCGAATTCGGCTATAGTATTTTTCGCTGGAACGGAACCGCATGGATCAAGGTTCCGGGAGAAGGCACGAGAATCGCAGTGGATCAAAATGGGAATCCCTGGATCGTTAATTTGAAGAATCAAATTTACCGTTATAACGGATCTCAATTTCAGCTTATGCCGGGGACCGCGCGTGACATCGGCATTGGCCAAAAAGGGTCTGTCTGGAAAACTGGCGTTGAGCAGGTCAACGTGGCGGGCTATGGGATCTCTGAATTTAATGGTACCGGCTGGACCCCGGTGAACGGTGCGGGAATTCGTGTCACGGCGACCTCGGATGGCACCCCTTACGTCGTGAATGCCCAGCGCGAGCTTTGGTATAGGAATGCTTCCGGAGTGTTCAATAAAATCCCGGGAGTCGGGGCCAACGACGTTTCCATCGCTTCCAATGGAATTATTTGGATTCTAGGCACTAACGTAAATGCCAACGGTAGACAGGTCATGTTTTCGTTGGACGGAAAGAACTTCTCCGGTACGACGGGATTTGGAAACACGATTTCTGTCGACCGTAATGGGAAAGCCTGGGTCGTTAATAATCAGGGTTTGATTTACGTCCAGAAGTAGATCAAAAAAAACTGTCCGACTCCACGCCAGAAGTTAGGCGTCAAGTTTAGTCGAAAAAAGGCTTTGGGGTCTGGACATTATAAATTCGAGTGTCGATTAGCTCTTTATGCCCCGGAGACAAAAAGCGCAAATTGTGCTCTGCCGCGAGAGACACAAGATCACCGGTCGTCACTGGGGTTTGGGCTCCGTTTTCTTCGGTCGAGCATTCCCAATTCCCGTTTGCCGTACTTAGGATAAGATTTTTCTGTTTGTCCGTTTCAATCTTTCGAATTTCACCGATATGACCTTTTTTGAAAAGGATTAGGGTCATTATCGACTCTTGATCGAGAAAACGTTTAGTAATCACACATTTTACGTTTCGAATACCATTCACGCTCGAGAGAGTTAGGATTCCTGCGGTGTCGGTAGGGCTTACCGGAGTTTTCAGAAATCCGATAGGTTTTAGGTTGGGTTCGCTGACCTGCCATTCGATATCATCGATCCCATTAAAAAGAATATCGATTCCACTTAATTTGTGAGCCGTGACTTCGGTTGCGGGGTTTTTGCCGTGAAAAACGCCCTTCACGAAAGTGCTAAATTCAGATCGCACGCTAGTTTTGAAACCTTCGGTGTCAATCTTCGTGTAATGATGGGCGCCGTAACTGAACGTTCTTTCAACGCCGATAACGATAACCTTTTTGTTCGCGGGTTCGCTTTGGGGCACCCCTTCCAGGTGAAGGTGGTAATTGCGCCCTTCACTCATGTTTTCTCGCACGCGATAGGTGATCTTATTCTTGTAAACTGGCTCACCTAACGGTGAGTAAACTCGAAGCTCTCCTTCGGATTCGCTGGCCGGAATGAGTTCGAGATGAGTCTTGTCCGAGTTCGTCCAATGACCCGAGACTTCAAGCGGCTGCTTGTTGGGGGCAGCACACCCAGCCATCAACAGGGTTACGACGAAAAGGGTAATAACCGGCAAGAGTCTTACGTAAGTCGTTAATCTATTTTGCAATTTTGTGGCCCTATGTGAAAAATATTTCGTCTAAAATACCCGAGTTGACGCATCGTTTCAAGGAGCAAGATTTGTCACCGATCGCAGCTTCTCGGGGACCCACTTACTTTCGGCCACTTAGCGGGTCCGACTCATCCCACCCACTACAAAAAGCTTACGCGTGGAGTGGTCGACAAAAATGTACTTCTTGTTCCTCAGCAGAGCCTATGCTAATAGGTCCCGCCGGGACCGTATCAAGGCCGGACGAGGTGTTTGATGCGTCTCATGATCTCTTTAGTGGTGTTCCTTGGCTATTCCGCCCCAGTCTTAGCCTCTTACGGAAGTTCTGTTTCCAATCTCGATTCGATATGCCGGGGGTTGCTTCGGCTTAGTTCCACTCATGATTTTTCGGAAGTAGACCCGCAAACGGCGGCTAATTTTTTGCTCGTTAGAGGGCGAGATGTCATCCCCGAATCACGAGCTACCCGAATTACCCAACATTTGGAGTCCGGGGAGTGGTCGCAGTCCTTCTTACTCGAAAATAGGGAGGAGGTCGTAGATGCCTTGGCGTCGGCTCCGGGAAACGTGGTGTCGAACGAACACCGGCGACATCTGGTGGCTCGCGGCGACGCGCTGGTTAAATTTTTTGCGGTAAATCTTGCTCTCACCATTTTTGGCTCCATTTTCATGGAAAGAATGGGAATTAGTTTTACTCAAATGATTGGATTTCATCCCGCAACGGAAAGGCTAGCTCTGGTAAAGATAGGTAGTGTTCTCTCTCTAGTCGGGTCACATTGGTACGCTAGTCATTTTTTTGGACCGAGTTACCAGGAATACGTCCAGAAGGTGATGGGGGCGATTGAAACTAATTCGGCCAAGCCTTTGTCTTACGGTCACCATTCCATTTTCGGGCGTTCTACCTATCAACTAGAAATGCTGTACGCTCCGGACTTGGATGCCTCTCGGTCTGCACCGCGGTTGCTCGTACATTTGATGAAGAGACATTAAAACGTAGCGATCTCTGGCCTGACTCTTAATCTTGCCTGTAGTACTGGATGGTGCAGTCACGAATTTTCCATCCCCATGCCTCTTTCCCTTGCGTGTGATCGCGGACTTTGAAGTCTAGGACCAGGGGGTTGGTGGACTCTGCGTTATATCCGTTGAATACCGTTTCGTGCCCCCACTTATCTTGTCGCGTTTCGAAGCGGCGTTCCGTTGGATTTAAGGGGCCCCCACAAACAAAAGGAGTCCCTCCGGAAAGAAGTTTTAGGGCGAGTTCGGGGGTGTAGGGTGTGGGAGACGATAGCCGGACCTGTTTTTCCTTCAGGACGGAAAGGCAGGTCAACAGCTGTTCGTCTTGGGTTTGGAGTTTATACCCTTTTTGAGTCATCGTTTTTGGAACCTTGAGACGATTCACGTATTCGTCAAGGGAGCGGCAGGTATTGCGACAAAACGACCGTTCGAAAAATCCGGTTAGGTCGTCTTTGAATCGATTTCGCATCGCGGTCCATTCGGGATCTGGATCCTTCTTCGTCGCCATTTCCCGTTCGATACCTGCCACCGCACGGCTCATTTCGTCTGCCGACTGCTTGATCAATGGCCTTAGGTAATCCAAGAGGTCATTGGCCAGGGGAAATTCCTTTTCACTGCAAACACAGCCGTCGACGGCAATGTAATTTAAAGACTTGTCCGCGAAGCCACCGTCGAAGAGAGTGAAAAATCTCTCCTTTTCAGTTTCGGCGACCGTGGCGGCATCGAGCGGATGTCGTCCGCGATTTTCGAGTTCAGCGCGTATATGATAATAGATTAGATAGGCGACCGAAAGGCTGGGACTTACTCCTGCATATTTTATACAGGCAGATTCAAAGAGATCGGCTGCCGAATTGAGGTGGCAGACGCCTCCGAATTGTTGTTTCACTCGCGGATCGAAGAATTGGGCAAGATCAACATGGCTCGGGTACTTCTGGCCGTTTACCTCGATGGTCGTCTCTGATTTATGGATATGGGGAAGGGGCTTTGCTTTCTCAGGGAGCTTAGGTGTCTCGCTCGCTTGATCCTTTCTAAATTCTAAACGGGTCCAATCCATCTGTCCCCGTTCGCTACTGCTCGCCCCAACGAGCTCAATGACACCCTCGGGGAGAAAGTTCACTTCCTTGTTTTCGGCTCGGACGAACTGAATAAATGGTTGTTCGTTGCGGAAGGAGATGACGGCCAGTGCCGTCTTTTGCGTAAAAAGATTCGTCAGTGCCAACGCGAGCGTATTAGTTGCGGCGTGGTAAAAATGGTTTTGGCCCTTTGAAGAGAAACCCATAAGGGTACTTCTATCGGACAACTCCAGCGTTTTTGTAGGATCATTGAAGGGAATATATTTTAAGAGTCGACTCTGGGCGACTCCGATCACTCCGAATTTGGTCGGCATGACCGACCAGCAATCTTGGCATCGGTTGAAAGATTGCCATTCTCCCGGTCGGCCATCGATGACTTGGGTTGAGGCCAGAAAGTGATTTCCCCCATCGTAGGTGGAAAAGGAGAGAGTTTGGGTGACGACCCCTTCCATGGCTAGTTGTCGGATAGACACATGTGCCTCAGCGTGTCCGTACGAGTGGCCCAAATTATGGGTGTACGATTTGGGTTCCGATCTTTCAAATCCTATAGCGGTGAGGGGCCTAAGCGGGGTGACGTAGAGGCCTTGGGCGACCCCGATTCCAAAATTCTGCTTTATTCCTTTAGCGATGGAGTCATCGACGATAAGATAACTTCCTCTTTCCGGGATAGTTCCCACAAGGTTTACGGCAGACGATGTGCCTCGGTCGGCGGCTTCGACGGGTAGAGAAAAAAGGCCTAAAAACCCCCCAAACCCCAATGAGACTAGAACCGAGACTTTTAACAGCACGTGGGTACCTCCTTAACCTGCGATGGTGGCCTATCCTTAACATTAGGGGAGCAAAACACAAAGGGTCTGTCGTGTTTCGAACGGCTATCCATTGCTGTACGCTCCTGATAGGAATGCTAGTTCTTCATCTAAGTTGCTCATACACATGATGAGAAGAAACTAACGCGGGGAGCGACGCTATCCCTCACTAGGGGTACGATTTAATTCGATTCGATCACACCACTGATATTCAGGTAGCAGGGTAGAAACGCTGTCTCACCATGCTTGGCCTGGTGCTGACGGATTCGACGTTGTTCTAAAATAGTAGCGACCGATGCTTCTGGGAACAGTGCTTGAACGAATGCGTCGGGGAATGCGATGCCTATCAAGTGTTCTACGGTTTCAATTAGCGGTGTGGCGAGGCCCGCTTCGGTAATCGTTTTAAGACTATCTCGAACCTCTTCGCTAGCGCCCTCGGAGATAGTGTAGGGGGCATGGATCACGGCCGCGGCCGGTGGGTCTAAACTTGCCGATTCATAGGTTTCAATGAGTAGCCAACCCAGGCGCCAAATAAGTTGAGACACCTGGATGTGTCGGGGTTGGCCAACGAAGAATTGATTGAGGGTTGCCGCACTTTGACTCATCCTTCTGCGGAACGACTCGGCACCCAGATCTCCATAAAGCCGTGAAAAAATTCTTATCGACGATAAAGCGATCCCTCTGGCGAAAATAAATTTATCCTGCCATCTCACTTCATGGGCGCCGTGAGAGAACGCCATCTGTGAAGCGATCTGCATCAAGACACGCCAGTCGAGAAGAGTCTCTTCCGGTTTCTTACTTTTTCCGGCATTAGCCACGGGAGAATTCTTCGGAAAAGCCTGTTCAAGGATATGCGTCCAAAGAAATTCCACCTCCCCTGGTGCATATTCCATTAGAAGCGGAACCAGTGCCGAGACTTGATCGCCGCGGAGCTGTTTTTGTAGGGTGACAAGCCAGCGTCGAAGTTTGACTTTGGCATCAGCGGTTAGCGGCTTTCGGTCTTGCTGAGCCTTCTGCAGGGCTTTTCTCGACTGGACAAAGGGGTCTCTGGCTCGGTTTGTCTTGAGCAAGGGACAGTTTTTCGGTGGGTGATTTGCCTGGGCCCACTTGGCCAAGGCTTGGTGATCTATATCCGACTTTATTTTCTTAATGAGTCGGTCTACCGCCTGACTATCTCCCGCCAAAAACTGATCGGTCGCTTCAATGCACAGACGGTCAAGGGTTTGGATGCGAGTTTCCCATCGAAAATAGGACTCCAGGCCAGGAACATTAAAATTCATTAACTCCAAGTCGATGTTGCGGCCGTTGACATCATACTGTTCTCCACCGGGAAGAGCCGAATAAAAGAGTCCCTGAGGAGTCCAGAACAAGGGCTTTTCCGTCAACGAAGTTCCGGCTCTAATTTCCGGTTCGCGGCCCAGTACCCCGGCGGTGAGGTCCTGGTGGTAGGCGATAGAGTGCATCTTAACCGGTAGAGCCATGACGTAGTCGATAGGAACGACCTCTAGCTCGGTATTCCAGATATTATTCACGATAGGAAAAACCTCTTCGGCGATTTCTGCGATGATCGCTTCTCTTAACCCTCGCGCGGCCTCAAACATGCCATTGCAATAGTCCCGATTGGCGACCGCTTTTAGCAGGCGCATCTGGTATTCGGGGGGAGCGACTTTGTTGACTCGGGCATGCAATCCTCGTTGGAAGGCCGCCATGATTTCAAGCTCGCTTTTTTCTTTGGTGAGCGAAAATTGAATTCCCGCGAATTCGGGGGAGTCTCGGTCCACTTGGCTAAGGGCCTGCACCAATGCCTCCACTCGTCCGCGATGCTCCGCCAATTGAGATGCCACCAAGTCATTGAGTTCAGCGCCATCTAACTTAAAATTTCTTGGCTCCTGGCCTCGCAGAAGCAAAAGCATATCGATGTAAACCGCTTGCCAGCGAGGATCATAGGAGTTGAGCCCGGTCCCCTTGTGTGCCAAAGGTTTTCTTCCGGGCGGAAGAAAAAATGACAGGCTTGAGACGTCGTCGGAATATCCCGTGGCCGAACCACGCCCGTTGCCGGGGGTATGGAAGACTAAACGATAATGCTCCGGCGGCGATTCCACTTGCATAATGAAGCCGTCCCACTCCATCTGCTGTTTGGTCAGATAGGCACCATTATTGAGCAAGTTGAGACGCAATTGCGGAGAGCTTATCGAGGCTGAGATGTGCAATCGTTTTCGAAAACGGTCTTCGCGAAAGTACAAGAGTTTGGCCTTGGGACCGAAAACGTGAGCAATCTGGCCACTCATAAAGCCCAGATGTTCCAACTGATCCGGGATCAATGGCTCGGCCTGGGCGTAAAGGGGCAGGGAGGTCGCAAGGATGACTAATAAATTCAGCAGCATGGGCAACAGGCGCTCCGGTCTTTCCAACAGGGTTTCCTACCACTTTTGGGGTTTCTAGATCAACTGATTGCGTCGGTGGGGAACGGGAGACGTCTCTATCACTTCACGGCTTTTTGAAGGGGCTGGGGGCCCAAGCTATTTCTGCTACAATAGTGACATCCCACTCACAAACGAGGTCTTAAGTGAACCCTTCGATAGTTGTCTATCTCCTAGCTCTTATGTTTACCCATAGTGGCTATGCGGAGCATGCCAAACAGGTGGGAAACAACCCGCCGGAGACGGGGCAATCGAACGGCGATCTTGGCCAACCGGCCACCCCCGCCGCGACAAAACCTCTTACCTTGCCCTGTAAGTGGACTAAGAAAAGCGACGCCCTGAATTTCCACTATTTTAGAATGCCGGAAGAAAAGCAGAAAGCTGCTTTCAAATCCTTAGTGGCAGAAGGGAAAGCAAGCCCTCCAACCAAAGCGATCGTTCTGCCCGCTCTGCCCTATGAGACACCGGCCCAGCGCGCAAAAAAGGTCCCGCCGCGAGAGATGTATGGTTTGTCGACGCGTCTGGATGCCTATCTCTTTCTGCAGCTCGAGATAGAATTACTGAAGCGATTGCAGAACGGGGAGGAGCAGGCGAAACAAGAGCGGGAACAAGGAATAGCCTTTTTAGGATTGGATCCTGTCGACCCTGCGACTCGGGGAATGGCGGTATTAGCGTTGATGGTGCAGAAGCAGGGCTTGGCACAGTCATTTTTCGAATCTATGACAAAATTCCCAGAGATGGCAGATGCCTGGAGAGCCATTCCCCGCCCCTTTAAAGAGGAAGGCCAAGAAAAGGTAGCCACGCAAACTTTTGATCAAGCGATAGCGCTTCCTTCGGCTTCACCCGGTGACCCCCAATCGGCAAAATCACGCAAGACGGAGATTGCCAAACTTTCTAAACGCCTCAGCGAGGATCCGGTTAACGCAGCAAAGCTAATGAAAACTTTGATGCTATCAGCGGCTAATCTCCTGGAGAAACCTTGGCAGGCGCAGGCTCAGAGTCAGCTATCGAATGAGATGACTAAATTTTTCGATGGAACCGGAGATCTGAAACTGGTTCGTAAGGAGATGGCTAAGATCCGAACCCAGCTCGTACTGGAGAATCTTCCCAAAGTGATATGCGATCTTTCATCAAGTCCGCTCCCCGCTCACTTCCTTTTTCCCGTGGCGATGGGAGTGGATGCCTCTCGGGCAATTAAGGAAATTGGTACGTTGAAAGATGTGGACGGAAATGACGTTCCCATCCGAGTTTTGGATTAACGGCTGAGGATCTCGTCAGAGGTGGCAGAGGCCCAGGCCCAATAACTGCTCTGCTAAAATCACGAAATCCCTCGGCTCGGGGCCTCGGGCTAGTTTCTGCGCGACACGCGAGAGAAACTACTTTTCCGGCGATTGCTGTTACTATGTCCGTATGGATCAGCCAGCCACCGAACTCGTCGAGGTTCCCTTCGGCGAACTTGACCCGCAGACCCTACAAGCGGTGGTGGAGTCCTACGTACTTAGGGAAGGTACGAATTATGGGGCGGAGGAGATCTCTCACGAGACGAAATCCCGACAGGTCTTAGATCAATTAAAATCCGGAAAGATAAAATTGGTTTTTGATCCGGAATCGGAATCTTGCACTCTGATTACCGAGCAGCAATTTAGAAAAATGTGCCGTAGCGCCACCCCCTGATGCCGCACTATTACTCGGCTCATTCCGTATTCTCTCCTCGGTAAATAGGGGGAGGGGAGCCCCCAATTAACCCATCAACCATAAAACTTTTGTGATATAGCACCCTTCAATACGTCGTCAACGTAGTCAAAGGAGTTTGCTTGAAACGGGTGTTAGTTACGGTTGGTCTACTCTGTGTCTTTTTGCTGGTGTGCTCTTGTAATTCCAATGTATCTACGGCACCCCAGCAACTTCCCCCTAAGCCGGGCCCGCTCGCCAAGCCCTTCGCCATCGATGGGCATTTCAGTGCGTTTCTTCCTGTGTTTTCAGTTCCTTCGCACGATATTTCCGACCGGGCTTTGACTCTGGCCAAGATCCAAACGGCTCTTCATCAGAACCCCATCCATTCGGTAGAAGAGTTTTTGAAGTGGCTAAAGACGAGCGGGAATGGGGACTATCTTCGATCTTTCGTTCTGATGCCCAAGAGCCAGAGCGTTCAAGGGCCAGGCTGTACTTTCGCTCACCCACGCATCGTGCTCCATAAAGACCGTCTTTTTATCGGTCTGACGGGGGAACCGGGAAATGCGAAATCGCTAGTCCAGTTGGAGAAGAGAAAGGCCAAGTTATACCAAGAGCTGGAAATGCTGGAGTACGAGCCGCATTCGAATGTCTATCTTTCCGGGGAGGTCACGTTCCCAAATCCGCTAGTAAAACTCAATCAAGAAAGTTGCCAGGGATGTCACGGAGAATCGATGATACCGATCTGGTCTCCCCCGCCCTTAGTTGCCGGTTCCTATGGTGGAGGTGGGGCGAAAGAGCAGGTGGGCCTTACTCCCGTGGAGCTTGAGAATTTCAAGGCGTTTTATCAAGCGGTCAAGGACGACACTTCCGATCCCTCCTATGACCGTTACCGAGCGCTCGAGTTTCAGGAACCGCTCTTTGTCGGCGATAACGAGGCCGAATGGGCCGCCAATCGTTATGCTTTTAGAGCATTGCCTAATCACCACATGTTCGCCCATCTAGCGTATTTGAACCACTATCATATGATGCGGGTCTTGCAACAGAGCGCCCACTACCATGCGTATCAGTATGCCATCATGGCGGCCTTCACCCAATGCGACGCTCCGGTGACGGACTATCTGCCGGAAAGGACGCAAAAAGAGCACGAAGCGATCATCGCTGAACAATCCAACGTCGCCGACATTTTAAGAAAACCGGGGGTGACGGTGATGGCAGCCCTTCAGAGCGACACCTTTGGCGGCATCGAGGCAGATTACAAAGACCGTCTTTTTCGCTATAACCGACTTAATAGTTCCACTCTTTCCAATCCCGACTTCCCGGGGCTGAGTGCCAGTGAATCTAGTCCCGAACTTTTGGTCCGCCTTCGCTATTTAGTCGAGGGACAAGGGGTCGATATGACGCAGTGGAGTCTCGTATTTCAGGGCGGACTGAACGGGGCGACCTATACGATGGGCGCTGCTGGTTCCGGTTACTTCACCGCGTATATGTTCGCGCGTGACTTCTTGGTTCCCGCAATGACGGTAGAGGATCCGATGGTTGCTCAATATCTGGAAACCGTGCCGTTACACAAAGTCCCCATTGGCCTTTGGAATTTTCCGGAGCGCCCGCAATTCTGTGATTATCTGAAAAAGAGAAGTTTGGAAGAGGTAGGGAAATTGTAAGTTCAAAGGGCCGCCGAAAAGATTTCCGCGGCCGCTGAACCTTAGGAGTTTTCGGTAACTTCCAAAATCTCCGCGGCTCTCCAGTTCGGCAAGTCGTCGGTCAGCTTCAAGAGCAGTTGATCGAAAGTTTCCTGAGCGGCATCGCGGTGCATCGGATTTGCGACTCCATTGGCGGTTGCTCGCCATTCGGGAGATAGGGCAAGGCGGCTTCGAAGTGCCGCGGTGAATAGGTCGAGCCAAGTCGGTGCGGTGTAGGTGAAGTTCAGTGACAGAGCGTCACCTTGAGCTTCGGTGGAGTGCCACGTGCCGCGTGGTACAAAAAGAAGTGTCCCCGGTGACAGCACTATCGGCGTGGATTTTTGCGGAAGACTCGTCGGCATCGGTAGTTCGCAGTACGTTTGGAGTTCGGCATCTACCGGCAGTCCCATGGTGTGACGGGTCAAGGGATTGCATACATGGGTATTGGGAGCGAGCCACCAGGTCTTGGTTCCGTGGAGCTGCAGCACGAAATTCGCATTTTGGTCGAAATGCGGCGCCGTTCCTTTTCCGTCTGGAGTCGCATAAAGCAAACATCGACTCTGGGTTAGTGCGGATAAGCCTAGATCGATCCGAATCGCTTCTAGCCAGGCCGTCAGTTCGGCAGAGATTCGTTCGGCATGCTCGAACATCAAGCCCATTCCGTTACTAAATAGTTTACGGGCATCGGTGGTAGAGACTTCGATGGCGCTCGCTTCGTCAGCCACTTCCGGCAGATGAGCCTGAACGCTGTAGGGCCAAACTTGAAACAGGGTCTGAAGTGATTGCAGAAAGGGTAGTGTGGTCAGTGCGTCCAAAGCGGTGACCTTATCCACGATAAACGGCTGGTTAGCCTGGAGTTGGGGAAAAAACTCCTCTGGGGTACGAGGGCGAAGCAGTTGGGTAAGGCCAGGCTTTGTCATGTGGTGAGGCAAGCTAATGAAGGGATGAGGTCTTGTCAAAAGAGGTGGAACCCACATCGTAGGCGTTCACAGCTCAACCGGTTTACCGGGTTGTTTCATGCAATATCAACCACTTGTGCGAAGGCATCTTTCAAGATTGTCCCGATCATGCTACGAGATATCCGACGACGAATGACATTTTTGGAAAAACGCATCTCATGCCCCTATTTAGTGAACTTAATCTTTTGCCCTCCCTTCAGAAAACCCTAGCCGAAAAGGGTTTAATAACACCGACCGAGATTCAAATTCGAGCGTTGCCCGCTTTACTGGGGGGCAAATCTGTCGTGGGAGTTGCCCAAACCGGAACGGGCAAGACATTAGCGTATGCACTGCCGGTGTTGGACCGACTCAAGCATCTTGAGATAGAGGGGCAACCGGTGAAGGAAGAGAGTCATCCCCGGGCAGCGGTCATTGTTCCTACTCGAGAACTGGGCGAGCAGGTGTCACGGGTCTTTAAGCTGTTCACTCATGAAACTCGTCTACGGGTTCGGAGTGTATTGGGTGGTACGTCCTTGGATGTGGCGAAGAAAAATCTTAAGGGTCCATTTGAAGTGCTTGTTGCCACTCCGGGCCGTCTCTTGCAGTTAATGGATCGTGGTTTGGTAAGTTTTAGCGACGTGCGCATCTTGGTATTCGATGAAGCCGACCAGATGTTAGACCCAGGTTTTCTTCCCGACGCGAAACGAATCATCGAAGCCTGTCCGGGTGAGCGCCAGCTGGGGCTGTTCTCCGCTACGATCTCCCTTCCCGTTCAGGAACTGATTAATGAACTTTTTTCCACGGCCGAAGTTATTCGCAACGAAGATACGACACGGCTGGTACCGACGCTGACGACAAAACAACGTTTTGTAAAAAGTGGGATAAGGTTTCCCTTCTTGGAAGAGGAGTTACGAATCTCGGCTAGCGGGGGAACGCTAATTTTCGTCAATACCCGAGAGCAGTGTGATGAGGTCGCGGGACTTCTTCAGGCTATCGGCCGCGAATGTGTCGTGTATCGAGGAGAGATGGACAAAGTAGTACGTCGATCCAATTTGAAGTCCTTCCGTGACGGCAAGGTCGATCTCTTGGTCTCTACCGATCTAGCTTCGCGGGGACTAGATGTGCCCCACGTCTCACGTGTGATCAACTACCATCTTCCCCACTCGATGGAGAATTACGTCCACCGCGTCGGCCGAACCGCTCGCGCGGGGAGACAGGGATTGGTCGTTAATCTCGTTACCAAGCGGGATATGCCTCTGATGGATGCGGTCGATAAGACGGCAATTCCCGAGGGAGCGGTGACCCATTAGCCTTTTTTGTGTCAGGACCTCATGATCCATCATATCTTTCCTGTCGACGAGGCCCCTCCCGTCATTGCGTTTCTTTCCATAGACGCAATGACAAGAGGGGAGATGTGACCAATCATGAGATCTGGACAGAAAGTGGCGTTGGGATGGGGCGAGTTGTGTTTGCGGTCGTTTCACTCATGGGGATATTTCGCCTTCCGACTCTTGAGGTAGCGTCTTATTTTGTCTATTAAAAGCGACTTAAATGATAGAGAGCCCCAAAATTAGCGGGAATTTAAAATTCATGGTATTTCCCTTGCACCCTTAAGGGATAGTGCTGGGCCGTATTCGCCTTGGAATACGATAACTCAGCACGGAGGATGTATGCGGGAATTACGGTACGGTGCCATTTTTTGTGTGATGTCTCTAAGTGTTTTTCTTATCTTTTCAGGGATGTTTTGGCCAGGGATGCTCTGGGCAGATGACAGCCACAAGAAAGATCCTGCCGCCGCCGCGCGAGATAAAGCTCGAGACGAAAAGGTCGTATCGGAAATTAATACGCTCTTGAGGCGGTCCTGGGAGAAAAAGGGAATCGTTCCTGCCGCCAAGGCGACTCGCGAAGAATTTTTGCGCCGGGCTTTCTTGGATATCCAGGGACACGTTCCCTCCCTGGCGGATCAAGAGAAGTTTCTTGCTTTGGAGCAGCCCCAGTTTCAGCAGGAGGTCTGCCGCCATCTCACCGATGCCGCGGATAGCAATGGATCATTTTATCTTCGGTGGGGAAGGCTATTTTCGTTCTGGTTTGCGCAAACGGAATCACACTCTTTAGGTGATGAAATTCGGAATGCCCACTGGCGCAATTCGATTCGTAAGGGGAAGCCAGAGGACTCTTTCATGCAATTGATCAAAGAGTCTCGTCAGCACACCTCCACTTTTAACCAAGACGGCGATGGGCGCATTCAGCTCGTAGGGGCACTCGCCGATTCGCTATTGGGAACTTCGCTTCGCTGCGCCCAATGTCACGATCATCCTTCCCAACCAGCTCTTCAGGGGAAGACGTTTTGGGGCCTCACCGCGGCCTTCGCCGCCGAACGCCGTTCCCACCAGGATCTCTATCGTAACTATTTTCAACAGAAGCGTGAAGTCCCCGAGCTGGCTTATCAGCTAATGACGCTAGAAACGGGAGCGAGCAAGCCTTTTAAGGCGGTTCCCACCTATCTAGATGGGACACCCATTCAGGGGAAAGAACATGACGCTTTGGTTGGGGCGGTACTGGATCGAATCGCGGAAGATCCGCTCTATTCCAAGAATATGGTGAATCGGGTGTGGGGAACCCTCTTTGGAATTCCGTTGGCCGAAGATTCGGGCAAACCCAATTTCGAATTTGGAGACGATCTTAATCCTATCAATGTAAAACACCCGGAATTACTCGATCAGGTAGCCAGTGCTTGGAAAGCGGACGGGGCGAAACTCCCCGTGTTAGTTAACTGGCTCTGCCAATCGGAGGCTTATGCCCTTAGTAGCCGCGAAAAAGGAGTCGTAAATCCCGAGCTGGCCCGTGACAACGCGGCACTCATGCCGGTGAAGAAGCTGACGTCACATCAGATAGGGGATAGCCTGCTTCGCCCTACGTTTCAGTATTTCAACGAGAAGGGGGTCTCTGCCCCTGACGTCACGCACTTTCTAGAAGGAAATCAGCGTTTTTTACCGCAAGCCATCCCTGCCCGCGGCAATTCGGAAACCAGCGAGCAATTGCATCTCATGGGCCAAGAGGTCGACTACGCCTATCTGGCGCTTGCCCAGCCCGAACAACCTGGAGAGAGTATCCAAGACCAAGTCAAAAGAGCTTTTAAGTATCTTCTGGGAAGGACCCCCTCAGCGACCGAACTGGCTGGTGGAGTCAAACTCCTTTCGGAATACCCCGGGGCTCGCCACCCGCGAGATATTTACCGTCATAGCTTGGGTAGCTACTTTGACAGCTCGATCTCTGGTCTGCAGAGAACGATGGGCGAAACGGACAACGAAGAGTTAAGGACGCTATACGCTGAGAAGGTTCAGACACTTACTGAAATGCGGAATGCCGCAGAGAAAGCGTTTATCGAAAAATGGCCCGCGCTCTCTAAAGACGATACGGTGACGAAGGACTTCATTTTTCATACGATCATTCCCGCCGTTAAGACGGCGAGCCGACGTGAGAACGAGATTAATGAGAGTGATGGGCGCTCCGATGCCCAATGGGTAATGAGGCAGTTTAAAGCGATTAAGGATTTCAAAACCGACGCCACCGATCTCTATTGGGTAATTACCAACTCTTCGCCGTTTCTGTTTAATCACTGATAGCGGATTTCGAAATATAGAATACGTCGCCATTTTTGTTTCTCCTCGCTATAGTTGCCATGGGGAGGAAATCTTTGGGACTCACGGAACTTTCAAAAAGTAGATTAGAGGCGTTTAGCGATGGTGTGATCGCTATCATCATCACGTTGATGGTTCTAGAAATTCGACGGCCGACTCTTTCCGCGGCTCCGACATCTGACCAGGCGTGGCAAGCTATTTTCAGTATACTGCCTTCGGTAATTTCCTATGCGCTTAGCTTTTTCGTGATTGGCTGTTTTTGGGTGAACCACCATCAGATGTTTCACTTAGTCAGGCGGGTGGACGGTGTTCTCATCTGGCTCAATATTAATTTACTGTTTTGGATGTCGCTGATTCCATTGCCCACGGGGTTTATAGGCCAATATCCTTTGTTGCCGGAAGCTAACATCGCTTATGGAGTCGTTCTGGCGATGAGTAGTATTAGTTACCTGGTACTTTGGCGGGCGGCCAATGATCGTATGCATGAGGCTTTTTCGATCGGCAAAAGAAGACGGGTGGCTCGAAAGAATCTGCTGTCGACGTTTCTGTATTTGTTCGCCGCCGGAGTATCTTACGCTTCCGTCTATGTTGCTTGGGCGGTTTTCGTCCTGATTCCTCTTCTCTATTTCATCCCGGAAAAGGTGGAACCTGGGTAGCGGTCGCTCCGGGAACCCTGGTAGCGGCCAGTCCTATGGGTCCCAAAAGTCGTTGGTCCATTTTTCATCGTAGCGCGCTACAATTGACTAAAAGGGCCACATGCGAAGATTTCTGGGGTATCCACTAATACTGGTCTTATTGGTCAGCTGCCTGTTGGTGTACAGCCATTGCACGTCGAGCAAGTCCCCTACGCCGGTTACGTTCACCACGGGCTCGGCTACTATCGATTGCTCTAGCTTCGGAACGGGGACCGAGCACTGTTCGTACGAATACGCCTATAACCCTACCCAGTGTGCGAGTCATGGCTGTCGCAAGCTTCTTATCTACTTTGCGGGCGATACTATGACGTGTGACAACATCGCTTTGGCGGCCTATGCCGCGGACGGTTACGTCGCGACCTGTGCGAAGCTTTTTGACACGTCTACCGGGGCTGAAACCTATCCCTATAATAGAGAGGCGGCTCGCGTGAATGCGTTGGTGACGACCATTGTGGCCGACACCACGGTCACCGCCAATTGGAGTGGAGAGTATCTATTCTTCTCGGGCACCGGGCATGGCGCCACGGCTCCGGTGATCGCGATGGCGCGGACGACCGACGCCAATCAGGCCTCTTGGAAGGGAACTGCCCATACGGCGGCTTGCTTTATGGCCGGGGCTTACGACATGGTCGCACTCGACGGCATGGCGGGCGCCGATGGTTGTACGCTTTCCACCTCGGGCGTCATTCTTCCCCATGAAGTGGTAGTGGGACGTTACACCGGAAGTCTATACCTTGGTGGACACGAATGTGGGAGCGGCCCCTGTCCTTGTAGTCCCGCGCATAGTGCCGACGTCGATCACGACTCGATCATTGGGTCCTTTACGGTTACCGATCTGGCCATCACCGATTGGAATCTTGGGGCTTGCGGGGACAGCTTGGATCCCTGTACTCAGCAGGGAGTCCCTTCCGTTTCGATCAGTACCTTATGCGGTTTAATCGATTCGTCCGGCGGCTACACCTGCACTTACCAATCGCAACCCACGGTGCCCTATTCCAGCTGCAGCGTTAGCTACTGCCAAACCTGGTTCAATACGTTTGCTCCTTAGTGTCCCTAGGACACTAGAAGTTCTTCACTAAGTGAACAAAGAATGTCCTACCCGCGGCGTAGTGAGAGCCGTTAAATCCGTTCGCTATCGTAACCGGATAGACGTTATTGAAGATGTTGAGCACGTCCGCGGATACCTTGAATTGAGTCCACCAGCTGTCACCGGTGAATTCGTAGCCGACGGTGGCGTCCATCGTAAAATGGCTGGGGAGAGATTTGCTGTTGTCCTCTCCAGTTCTAAGTCCACTACCAAATAGGAATTGGGAAGTGGCCCAGAAATGGTTCTTTCGATATGTCAGCCCCGCATTGAGAGTATGGATCTGAACGTGGTCTAAGAATTGATAGTCGGCACTTCCCGTTAATCCGCTAAATCCACCAGTAAGACCCTTGCCCTTGGCAATTTCATAACTGTAATTCACGTAGTGCGTGATCTCCGGAGTGATATTGCCATGTACCGACGCTTCCAATCCATACGCGTAGCCGGTAGCATAATTGTAGGGTTGGGCGATGGAGGTGTTGAGTAATTGAGCATCGTCCAGCATGTCGGTGGAGCTCTTGTAGTAAGCGTTCACTTCGATGACCTGTTCGGCCGGTAGTTCTCTGGCTACGCCGACTTCAAAGTAGTTGTCCTTTTCCGAATTGATGCTGTAATCCTGCAGCACGACTTTGTTGGGCAGTTGGCTATCGTCAATCTGTTTGCGTAGATTTTCTATCGACGCCGGTTGAAAGAGTCTACCGTAAAATCCATGAACCTTGGTCTTATCGTCTATCATATAGCTCAGCCCGACTCTGGGTTGGAGAGCACTTTCCGACGAGCTAGTTCCGCCAAAGGTAAATTGAACCGCGTCGAACCTTAGTCCAGCACTCAGTACGAGAGGCTTAATGATCGTAAAATCATCTTGAAGGTAGATCCCTTCGGTGTATCCGGTATCGTTAATATTAGCCTGGGTGGTGGAATTTTGATTTCCCACAGAAATGTTTCCGAAGGATTTTGAATATTGAAATTGAACTCCGGTCTTTACGAGGTGGCTATCATTGACCCGAAGGGTGTAATCGGTTTTTACTCCCACATTGTGAACCCCACGCGCCTCTGAGAAAGACGAAGGTTCAGCGGTAGGGATCTGGCCTATCACTGCGTTTAAGTCGTTGCTGGGGTCGTTGTTTACGTTGATGTAGGAATACTTGTAGTAGGGAGCGACTTGAAGAAAGGAGCGCTCGGAAAACGTGTGCTTCCAGACGGTCATGGCGTATGCGTTAGATTCGGCCTGGCTGTCATCGGTATTGGCTGGAGTCCAGTTGAACGGGCCAGCACCGTATTTGGGATCGGTAAAGCCGGGATCGAAGAAAGGATCCTTCGGATTAAAAGAAGAAGGATAGGTTGGAATCTGAAAGAAAGAGTAGTTGTTAAACAGAATGAAACTCAGCTTATTTTGGTTGTCTGCGATCCAATCGATCTTTGCAAATTCCGTGTGACCGTGGGCTGAATCGTGAATGGCGTCCGTTCCGCCTTGGTCAAGACTTCCGCTCTGAGTGAGATTTAACGGGCTAGCCGGCTGGGGAGTGTCTAGTCCTCTATCCGTACGGTTGTAGTTAGCGGAAAAATAGTAGTGCAGATTTCCCGAAGCATTCGAACCGCCGTAGGTCGCCGTGGGCGAAAAGGTATTGTAGGAACCATAATTGAGTTCAGCGGTTCCTCCCGGAGTCTCTGACCCTGTCTTAGAGATGATATTGACGACGGCACCCAGTCGCTGCCCATATTCCGCAGGGATACCTCCAGTAATAACTTCCATGTGATCGATATTACGAGGGGTGAAAGCCTCGCCAAACGTATTGGATGGTGATTCCGGAAGCTGAACCCCATCGATCTGATACTGAATGTTGGCATGATTGCCACGGATAAAGAGCTGACCGAAAGCACCGGAAACGACTCCGGGCGTGGTTGTCGCAATTAGCTTTGGCAACTTAATTTGATCTGACTGAGGCAAGTTTTGAATCTGCTCGTGAGAAATCTCAACGCTGCTTCGGGATTCCTTGGCCTGGACTAGCTTGCGTTTGGCGCTCACTTTGATGACCATCTCTTTGGATGCCCCCGCCTTTGTCAAGACGACGTCGACGTTTGCCGTTCCGCCCGAGCCCACGTGAACCTGGGTTCGGTAGGCGGGAAACGCGGAAGATTCTACAAGGACGGTGTAGTCACCAAAGTTAATAGGAAAGAAAGTAAATGCGCCGACCTGAGAAGTTTTCACTTTCCGAACGGTTTCCCCATGAGCATCAATCACGGAGACGTTGGCGCCTTCAACCGCAACCTGATCGGTATCGACCACCGTTCCCGTCAGAGTCGCATCGACCCCTGCCACGGCTAAATTTCCGACCAGGGAAAGAAAAGGGACGACTACTAGCCAAAACGCAAAACGCTTCACAAAAACCTCCGCCAAAAATTTGGAACGGTCGGATGGTAGTCACGAAGACAAAATGACGCAAGTATAATTGCAAACTATTTGCATTTAGATCGGAAAGCCGGGTTTGGCAGGCTAAGAGAGCCTAAAACGCCGGCCAGCACCGATGGTGACCGAGAGCCAAATGAGGAATATGGCGAAACCGGCGAAGGGAATGGCGCCTCTCTCATGGACAGCTGAGCAGCTATGAAATCCGATCTCCACCACTCCGCTCGCCGGATCTCGGAGAAAACCCGCCTGGCCGCCAACGAGCTTGATCTGATCGTAGAACAGCGTGCGGATGAGAGCCGCATTGGCTCCCCCGTTTAGCGCCCCGTCGGCTTGCACCAAAGATTCCACCGCACTAACCCAATTTGCCTTAACCGGCAGAAAGAAGAGCGACTTTAACGCCAGTTGATCGGTGCCGGAGACTCCCAATTGGGCACGCAACGACCAAAGTCCGCTGGCCCAAGACAGACCGGCCACGTGGGGATCGCGGTCCTCGGCGGAATTGGCATATTCTTTTATCACGGAGACATCTCTTATCAGGGGGCCGCAGTTTTGAAAGGCGTAGGCACCTATCTGATTTGAGGGCACGCCAGAAAGTCTAGTGGTTTCGGAAGCTCCGAAATAGTCCGAGTATCCCTCATGAAGGGCATCTCCCACAAGTGGGAGGGTGGTTGAACCTCGAATCATTCGAGTAATTCGATCCGTTATGTAGTGCTGGTATTCGTGCACCACGGCGTTTCCTTCCCGGGCGATATCGAAAAACTCGACCGTGGGAGATCTCCCAATCCCGCAAGAATCGGTGGTGCCGGTGGAAGGACGCAAAAAGACCAGACACCTGGGAAAGGTGGGGGTGAATGTCTCTCGACAGGTGGAGTTTACGTAAGCGGCGTTATTGGAGTAGCTCGTCGGATCGCCGGTTCCATAAAGATCGACACTCAACGAGTTAACGATGACGTCAATCGGATCGTTCATGTCAGAGGCGACCGTCGTATCCAGCCCGAGTGCCAGAAAAGTGGTAGAGAGCTGGTTTCGGTATTGGTCTAGATGGTAATAGATATTTACCCCGTCAAAGCTCTCATTGGGACAGGTAGCCGAGCCAGAGGCCTGGCACGTCGTTCCGCCGTAATTGTTCGGATCGGGATCAAACGCGGGTGTACCGGTCGTCGAGTAGAGGATCGTGGGATCGATCTCTTTTAGAGTAGGGAGCAAAGGGTTTTCGTCTCGTCGGACATGAATGAAGCCATTTTGAAGGGAGGCAGAGTCGTTAAGATCCGTCAGATTCACCGTATCTAAAGCGCCGCCACCCGCCAGTGGATTGCTTAGATAAACCTGCTGACCTACTGCCGTATAGTGCCTCACCAAGCTTTTCTCAGATCGGATCGATCCGTCGATGGAATCCAGGATAAGCGTCTCAAAGAGGCCCCGTTTGGACCACGACAACTCCACTTCAAACGCCGATCTTCCCTCACCGCTTAATTCATCGACCCAGATGACCGGTTCGAAATGAAGGGCCCCCGTGAACGGCCCGTACTTAGAGGTAAGATAGGTAAGAAATTGATCCCTAACTCTTGATTCGTCGTTTCCGGTTCTTGGGCGAAGTCGGGACAAACTAAATTTAGTTTGCCAGCTACTCGAAACGTACTGCAGAAATCCTCCCGCTCGGTGGTAGTGGGTGTTAAGCAATTGATCGACGATTCGAACGCCTTGGAAACGCAGATCGAATAGCCCGTGCACATGGGTGCGGTCTTCAAATCTGGTAACTTTTCTCCATTCCCATCCAGTGGAGGGATCGGGAAAGTAGCTCCTAAACAGAGCCGCTAGGGCATCCGATTCGCTCTGCCAACCATGCGCCGGAGAGTTTTCCTCTCGCTCCAATAGCCCTGAGGGGTAGTTCACACGATAAGCACGAGCCAATGCGCTGGTGCTCGCGACACACAGCAAAAGCAGAAGCAAGCAGAGTCTCATGCAGCCGAACCTCAAATTGTGGGTAATACGCGAAGGATTGTTAACGTAATATTTCCCGAGTCTTGGGGAAGAGTCAATGGAGCGCCCGATTTCTCCAAAGGGAAGACTTATCTCAATTTTGCGTTTTGAGTTTTGGATTTTGGAATTTTCATTATGGATTGAATAGGGCAAAGGTACGTTCCGCAAACATGGCTAGCACTTGCGCCAACCTGTACAAAATGAAAGATCGAAAATCCAAAAGGTAAAATTCAAATTTGGGAGGTGAAATATAGGCTCTACCGAGAGCCCTTTTCGTTCGCCGAACAAGCCCGGCAAACTCCGAAGATCTCTAGAGTGTGCGAGAGTTTGCTGAATCCCCGTTGTTTAGCGACTTTCTCAAGCTTATCCACGACACATTCCTCAATGTCTTCGGTGACTCGGCAGCGCACGCACGTGATGTGATGGTGATGCGTGTCTTCATTAAAGAATTCGTATCGGGCAATTCCATCGCGCAAATCGATCCGGTGGGTGATTCCCTTTTCCGAGAATACTGCTAGACAGCGATAGATCGTTACCGAGTCGATTCCCGTCTTCTTCAGTTTTCGGAAAAGATCTTCCGCCGAAAACGGCCCATGCTCACGCAAGAGTAGGTTGAGGATTGCCAAGCGCGGTGAGGTAACCCTGAGACCCGTCCTATTGAGAATTTGCTGAGCGCTTTTTCGAAGCATTTCGTTTCCTACGCTGAAACCGTGGTGAAAAGCAAAGAGAAAGTATTTACCTACCCTAGCGTCGCGTGACAAATCTTAGAAGTGCAATTACATTGCATCTGAGTTTTTGCTTCACCTAAGGAAACGATCTATGCATTCCTTCTTAGCCGGTTTTGAATTTATTTTACGGGGCGGATTTATGATGTATCCGCTGCTATTTGCTGCGCTTGTAGGACTGACCGTCATTCTGGAGCGGCTTTATGCGTTGCATAATCGCTTCAAAGCGCCGGAGGGTTTACTCGACAGCGTGCTTTCGAAAGTCCGAGAAGGAAAGGTGGAGGAAGCCACCGAGAATTGTGCGTCCCGCTCTACTCCGGTAGAAGATGTCTTGGCCGCGGGGCTAGTTCATCTTAACAGTCCTCTGGAAGAGATGGAGCTAGCCATGAAAAATACCGCGGAGGCCTGGCTCCCCCGACTGGAAAAGCGCGTAGACGTGATCGACACCATTATTACCGCGGCTCCGCTGATGGGACTGTTGGGGACGATTACGGGAATGATGGCTTCGTTTCAGGTGCTCTCTGAGAAAGGTGTGAACGAACCCAATGCGATCACCGGTGGAGTTGCCGAGGCACTAATCGCGACGGCCACCGGACTGGTAATCGCTCTTTTTTGCCTGGTCGCGTTCAACTACATCAGCGCCCGGGTGAAAAACTTTATCTATGACTTGGAAGGCGCGGGTTCCCGTCTGGTGGAAGCCAGGATGGCAATTCAGCGTCTGAAGGCGAAATAGGATGGAAATTCGACGAAGAACGGCAAAGCGGGCCCGCATCGAAATCATTCCCATGATCGATGTGATTTTTTTCTTGTTAGTTTTTTTTATGGTGTCTTCGCTGGCGATGACCAAAATCAACAGCATGCCGGTTGCGCTACCAAAAACGTCCTCCAGCCCAGAGGCTCTCAAACAGGATGTCATTCTGACCATCAAGAAAGAGGGAGCCATTTTTTTAAATAAGACGCCGGTGACTCTTGAGACATTGGGAAATCAGCTTGCCTACGAAATGCACCACAGCCCGCAGGATATCGTGGTAGTGAACGCCGATGAGGGGACCAATTACGGGCTCGTCGTTAAGGTGATGGATGCGGCCCGGCAGATCGGGGTGCGCAAATTCGCGCTCGCAACGGAGGCGACCAAAAGTCGATGAGAGAGTCGATGAAAGCGCAATCGGTCGGGATGCCCCCCCACGCCGAGCCATCGGATTGGTCGATCTTGGCCCGCTGTGCGCTGACGGCCGCCGCCATCGAATTCATCGCCCTTACTTTAGCCGGCACTAGCAACCACTGGATGGTCCATTCTCAGAAAAATAAGGGTCTGGATGAGAGTCGATTTGTGGAGGCGCAAGTCTTGACCATTCCCAAGCAGTCGCACCTAGTCTCAGAAACACCGCAAGTTCCCTCCGCCCATCATGAGGCGGAAATCAGTAAGCAGGTCGGACAGGGCCGAAAGGCAAAGGCCGATGAAAAACCGCTCACTGATTCCAATCAAACGAAGACCGAAGCAGGGGAGCCCCTTCCGCCATCGCATGGCCCGGTCGCGTTCTATACTCCGTCGCCGGTCATTCCTTCTTACCTGCAAACCCAAGAATTAAACGCCTCGGTAGTTATTGAGTTTCTGGTGACAGGTTTGGGAGTGGTGACTCCACGCCTATTGGCCTCTAGCGGAAACGAAGAGCTAGATGCGATTGCGCTTAATACGGCTCGGCAATGGCAATTTCGCCCGGCCGAAAATAATCACGTGGCGATGGATGCCAAAGTCCGTCTTCGGATTCTTTTTGAAGTGAAATAAAAGGGAATAAAACGCGGCCCTCTCTTGCAACTCAAGAGGGGCCGCGTAGGTGAGTGGGTTGGGTACTTACCTAACGTGCGTGACAGGCCTGGACCGTGGTCCGGGCGCTCTCACACGATTCGCTGAACTGGTAGTTGCCGATCACCTCAGCACCACCGGCTTCGCGAAGTTCCAGCTCGTAACCTGTGGCATTTACGTCAGAGTAGAACACGCAGTCACAGTCGGTAACGATTGGTGTCACTCCAGGGCCCGTACCGGGATTTCCCGGTCCGCGTCCTCCGCCCGGACCCCAGCCTGGTCCACGACCACCACCCGGACCCCAACCGCCTGGACCGCGCCCGCCACCCGGACCGGATGGTCCACGATCTCCGCCCCTATCTCCGCCGGGCCCGTGATCCCCGCCTCCGTCATGGCCGAACCCTTGCGTATCTTGAGCCGCCGCCGAAGAGCCGAGAGATCCGACGGCATCGGCGAGCGATTCCGCGAGCAACGGACTATTAGCAAGTGATAAAGCAACCGCACTGGATAGAGCGAATCGCCCGAACGAACTTAGTTTCATGGAACGGTTCTTTTTATTGACTGACATTGACACCCCCGATCACTGAACAGAGCAACTCGCGTGCCATCAAAAATCGGGAAGAGTTAGGCTGATAACGGTTTTTGGGTGGAGCCACAATGCTACTAAGAGAGAAAAGATGTCCCGCTATTTTTCTTTTTCCGTTGTCGACCAAGATCGAGCGATAACAAGTGTCTCGTCGAAAAAGCCGTTCCTTTGACACTAGATCTTGCCTGGCGTTATGTTGAGTTCACTTATACACAACAGAAGGGGACACCATGACTCGAAGAGAAGTAATTGCAGCAGGGGCTGGGATCTTGGCGACTGGATTTTTGAAATCTGGCATTAGCTACGCCGCGAAGGCCTCGACCTCAGGCGATAGTCGAGAGACCCTAATCGATTCTGCGCTTAGCTGCATTAAAACGGGGGAAATTTGCCAGCAGCATTGTCTCGATTTGCTGAGCGCTGGCGACAAGTCAATGGCCGATTGTGCGAAGAGCGTCGCTGAGATGCTTACGATGTGCCAAGCTCTCGCCGAACTGGCCGCCCAAAAATCATCTCACCTACCCAAACTGGCCGCTATTTGCGCGGACGTTTGCAAGACTTGCGAAAAGAACTGCCGAGTTCACGAAGCCCACCATGCCATTTGCAAGAATTGCGCGGAGAGTTGCGCTCGTTGTGCTTCGGAATGCTTGAAAGTAGCCGCGTAAAAATCGGGCTGCTGATCTTTTAGCGGTTGGGGTATCGAAGGTTCGTCTTTCCGAGAGGTAAGACGAACTAGAGGTTACTGGCCTATTTGCCAGGTGGTGCGATTTGCTGCCGAAATGGGAAGCGATTCGGCCACCTGGCCTGCAGGTGGAGCCAAAAAGACACCGATCCATTGGAAATAGAAGGCCGATAAAGATGAGTTTAGGCTAGCGGCAGGTAAATATCGGTTGGCAGGAAACTTGCTTTAAGCTTTGGTTAAGGATGAGTGTGGGGCACCGCTTCACGTTGCTATTTTTTGGTTTTCTTAAAGGGGGGGATGAAAAGATGAAACGTTATCTAACGGTAGGATACCTCGGGGGATTGGTCCTGATGGTAGCAGGACTGACTTTTTCTAGCACGGGCTACGGGGATGACTCATCTTCTTCAGCTTCGTCGTTGGCGCCGGGAGGGGGGGGCTCTTCCATGGCGACACTAGCTCCGGTTGAACCGACGAGTAAGGTGTTTGGGACCATCGATCTGCGAGCGGAGTACTATAACGGGACGGCGATGTTCGATACGTCGAACTACGCTCAACTGGGTTATCAGTTTAATCCGAATTTTTTAGTCAGCTGGTATCAGGGATTTGATTCCAATATCGATAACGCCCTGCTTAACAACAAATCATCGACCGGATTGAATGCGATCTTGGATCAAGGTTTCCTTAGGACTCGAGTGAATAAGATTTGGGAATCTGCGGACAAGAGCCTGGCGTTTAACTATGAGAACCGTGTCTACGTCCCTACCTGGGGGGTGGATTCGATGTCTGGGAATATCGTCCAACTGTACAACGCCTTTAAACTAACTAAGAAGGTAAACGATACCCTGACGTTGACGGGGGTCTTCGTGGTGAAGCCTGAAATTTATGACGTGGCGGGAACGGCGGCTTTCGGTCCCAATCCCTCTTACGAACAGCGTTACTACCTCGTGGCCGACATCAACATCACCTCTAAGTTGAGTCTGGATTTACCTCTGCTCCTTTACCAGACCAAGTACCGCGACTACGGAACCACTGCGAAGAGCGGCAATTGGCAATATATTCTCTACGCGTGGCCCGAACTCGACTATGCCATCACGGATACGTTCACCGTTGGTCTAGCGTATGTAACCGCCAATATGGTGAAGCCCGATCTATCGGGGGTGACTCTTGGCGATGCCATCAAAGGCGCCACCTGGCAGTTGGTCTTCACGACAAATCTTTAGAACTTTCGCTTTACGGCCCGAAACAAACTGCTGGTTGTTTCGGGCCGTCGTTTATTTAGGGGCGGTCGTAAGGTAAGATTGCTATCATGCGATGGCTTCTTTTCTTTGGCTTTGCTTTGATCCCTCCCAGTTATTCCGCGGAGAATAACTACCTTTTGAGAAACGTCCATTGGCTCGACCCGGTTCACAAAAAAGACGAATTGGCTGATATCTGGATCGAGAATGGGAAAATTCGCTCGCTAAAAAAAAATGCGGCACCCAAGAATTTCAAAGGTTTTAACTGGGATCTCACCGGTCGGTATGTGGTTCCGGGCTTTACCGACATGCATGATCATTCCACGTTCGGAAACCCTGGCCCGGGAGGCGTCAACGAAACGTTAACTACGAACGACGTGGCTAAGCGCATGTTGCTTAATGGCGTCACGGCCTTTCTTGATCTCTTTGGGGACGAGAAAGCATTGTTTGCCTACCGGGCTCTCAAACATCCCGAGGGTGCCAAGTTGTATGCGGCGGGCCCGATGTTGACCTGCTCGAATGGTCACGGGACGGAGTTTGGGATCCCCACGCGAACCATGGATACTCCACTACAAGCTCGAGTTGTGGTGCGGAGTCTCGCCAAAGAAAAGCCGGATGTTCTTAAGCTAGCCTACGATCACGCCCGTGATTATAAAAGTATGGATAAGGCGACCATGGAGGCCACCATTGGCGAGGCTAGAAAGGTAGGGATTCGGACCATTGTCCATATTGGAACCTGGCAGGATGCTGAAGAGGCGGTGGTTGCGGGAGCTACGATCATCACGCATCTTCACGAAACGGACATCCCCGATAGATTAGTTAAAGCAATGGTGCAGCACAAAACCTGGGAAATTCCCACGATGACTTATCAACAGGATTTTTTGAATCTATTGGAGGACCGATCTCTGTTGTCTGCTCCGTTGCTCGGGGAAAGTATTACTGAGGGGCTGCTACAGTCTTATCGTACGATGCAACCAAATACACCGTTTCTGCAGAAAGTTTTGTCGATGCAGACTAAGGGGCGAGACAATTACTTTCGCAGTCTGAAGAAGTTATTTGACGCAGGCATTCCCCTGATGACTGGAACCGATTCCGGAGACCTTGGGGTGTTTCAGGGGTATTCGGTTCACCGGGAGATGGTCTTGTTTGCCAAAGCCGGCATCGATTCCTGGTCTGTTTTACAAGCCTCCAGTTCACGACCGAAGCAATTCTTTAAACGTCCCATGGGGATTAATCCTGGGGATATAGCGGATCTCGTCGTGCTGAGCAATTCGCCGCTCACCGACATTCGAAATACGCAGGGTATCGAGATGGTTTTTATGAACGGCAAGTTAGTCGATAGAAAGCAGTTGGGACCCCAACATTAACGTGATACGAAACGCGGGGAGGCTATATGAAACTTCTTGCGTTCTTATGGGTGCTTGGCAGTCTGACAACGTTGCGCGCTTTGGCAGAGTTTACGGCCCCCTTTCCCCTTTCGAAACAGATATTGAGGGGTGACGAAGTTGCCTTTGTTCCGCACACGGACACGACCCCGTTCGGTTCCTACCTCATCATGAATCTTCCGGTCGCCCCTTCCAAAGAATTTTTTGACATCATCGTATCCCGATTGAGCGTAAAACTAATTAATCGAGGTGAAGCCCATATTACGGTAATCACACCACCCGAGTATGATGGAGTTCTAAGGAACTTTATCACCATGGATGAGATCAATCAGATAGCCACCCGAGAAAACATTCAGAAAACCGAGGTGGAGGCGATCTGTTTGGGAAGGGCCAGAGCGGTCATTAACGAACGAAAACTGGACGCCTACTTCGTGGTGGTAAAGGCTCCGGGGTTAATTTTGGTTCGGGATAAAATTTACAAAAGGTATGTGGAAAAGGGAGGCGAACCTAGCCGTTTTGATCCTAGGCACTTTTATTCCCATATCACTATCGGATTCACGGAGAGAGACTTGCAAGAGAGTGACGGGATATTTAAGGGAACCAACGCCTGTATTGGTTCGCTTTCTCTGCATGACTAGAAACTAGTGTAGGGATTTAACAAAATCGACAATCTGGCTCTCCACCTTCTGATTTGTGGCGGGACTTACCGCATCTCCGGTGAGGACATGACCTGCGGCATCGGAAATCTCGATTAGATCCTTTCGACTAGTCCCTATTACCTTAAATTTTTCTCGGATCTGATCGATATTCACGGTCTCATCATTGGTGCTCAAAAAAGTAAGAGTCGGAACTTTGAGCTGCGATAGATCGAGGCGATTGACCAGTTCGACCACGTCCATCATTGGAAGCAGCGCCTCTAGAGGATAAGAGTAGGTCCAAAATTGCTTTTGTAAATCGTTCTTGGGCTCCCAACTTCGTTTAGGACCTAAGAGGCGTTTCAAAATGGGAAGGGCGCCTGGCCAGGAAAGCAGACCGGCACGGGTGTCTTTGAGACCAAAGTTGGGCGACATAAGAATAAGGGCTGCCAAATTGGGCCGTTGCATGGCCGCCCAGAGCGCAAGCGTCGCACCGGTCGACATGCCGGCTAGTATGACGCGACTCCCAATGCGTTCGCCGATCCCAACGGCCTCACTGGTATCGGCAATCCATTCCGGCACGGTCGCTAATGCCAAAGCCGCCGAGTCTTGGCCATGGCCGCTCAGTCTTGTGAAAAAAAGGTTGGCGCCCAGCGATTTGGCGATCGTTTCCATGACTGGACTGACCTCGCCTCGAGACGCTGAAAAGCCGTGGATATAGACGATCGAAAGTGGAGTCGTTACGTGAGTGGGCGAATTCCAGACGATTCCTTTTTGATTCCCTTTGCGAATGCCCTGGATGTTGGACTCACTCTTAGCAAGGTACTCGTCCAGATCCTTGGGAAGGGAAACGGTAGATAGGGTACCGGCTTTTAATCGCGGGCGAGCGTTCACTATGATGATGACCACTAAGGTAAGTACGACGACGCCAAGCACGAGGGCCAGTTTGATGAGCACAGGGGAACTCCGGGTTGCTTACGTAGTGTATCTTGTTCCAGGCGTCGTGGCGAGGGGCGCAAATCTGCTTTCAGGCAACTCACTTCATCCGAACGTACTTCAGCGGATGATAATTCTGGGTGTTCGGATACCACCCTTCAACATTTGCCTGTTTGAGGTTGTAATGGCGAGTCACATAGAGCGGAATAAACGGCATTTCGTTTAATAAGATGGTTTCAGCTTTACGAAATTTTGCCATCCTGTTTTTGGGGTCGACTTCTTGAATCGCCTCTCTAAAGAGTCCATCATACTCTTTCGAATCGAAGCCCGTTACATTGGTAGGCTCGTCCGATAGCCAATTCTCCAAATACGCTTCGGGGTCTTCATAATCCATCAACCAGTTGGTTCGGCAAATTTGGTATCGCTTCGTTTGAACAGAATCTAGAAAGACTTTCCATTCTTCCATGTTGAGCGTGGGCTCAATTCCTAAATTCTTTTTCCACATGTGTTGAATGGCCTCGGCGATCTTAAGATGGAGATCACTCTTATTGACGAGGATTTCGATGGGGGGAAATGATTTTTTTGGTCCGTATCCGGCCTCGGCGAGTAGTCGCTTGGCTTCTTCGACTCCACTACTGTCGGCGGGGACGGCGGTGGGTGGCTTATATCCGAACTCATCGGGGGTAAAAGAGAGCAATGGTTTTTGGTCGCCTTTGGTAACTCGCTTGACCAGTTGTTTGCGGTCGATAGCTAATGCCAATGCCCGCCTTACCCGTTTATCATTGAGGGGGGCTTTAGTGACATTAATACGGTAGAGGGAGATTCCATTTCCTAAATGACTTTGGAAAACCCCGGTCTCATCTTTTTTCCAGAACTCGATTTTCTCTTCGGGGATACCCCCGGTAATGTCTAGCTGACCCGAGCGAAACATCTTCTCTTCGGTATCTACGGAATCGGTCGGGAAAAACTGCGCTTCCACCAGAGTGACATGGGCTTTGTCCCAATAGAACGGATTGGGTTTTAGGACGATATTTCGGTAAGCCCCCCAGGACTCCAAGCGAAACGCTCCATTTCCGACAAAATGCTCGGGCCTGGTCCATGCCGCTCCAAACGCTTCGATGGTCTTTTGGTGTACGGGATATAAGGCGAAGTGATCGATTATTTGTAAAAAAAATGGCGTGGGATGTTCTAGGGTGACTACCAGCTGGGTGGGCCGGGTTGCGACGACTCCAAGTTGTGCCGGAGCTTTGAGCGTTCCCGCATGAAAGGCGCGCGCGTTCTTAATATAGAAGCCGAGCACCGCCGACTCGGAAGCGGTCTCTGGTTTGAGTAACCGATTCCATGAATAGACGAAGTCACTGGCGGTAACCGGATCCCCGTTTGACCATTTGGCATCGGTTCTAAGATCAAAAGTCCAGGTCAGTCCATCTGGTGAAGTCTTCCATCGCTTGGCCACCCCAGGAACTGGCTTTAGCGTCTTGGGGTGGCGGCTCACCAACCCTTCGAACAGATTGACGAGGATATTTCCCTCGGGAGCACCGGCCACTCGATTGGGGTCAAGCTCTTTGGGCTCTACGCCGTTACCGATACGAATTACCTGTCGGACAGTCGTTGACTCCGAGGCGACCAGAACGCCGCTAGGGAGTAGTAGAAGCAATAGTATTAGCCGTAAAATGACAGCCTCCGTGGCCTAGCAATGACTCAAGGAGCAAGCCCGCGTCAAGAGTCGATTATTGTCCGGAGGGAAGTGGAATGACTAAGGGAACTTTGCGCTCCTTCTCTTTCACCATACCCGAGGCCTCAAACGACAGGCCGTGGTTGGTGAGTGATGGCGAACTTAAGGTGAATTTTTCTCCCGGAGGAAAATTCGCCAATCTAGCCACCAGGGCGTCGACCTCCTCTTTGGTCTTTTCCGGCATGGCATTCCAATCGAAGCCCTTGGCGTAAGCGCCTCCTTTTTCGAGCGTGGCACTGGTATTCTTCATAAGATTTTCATGAGTGTTTTCCTGGCATTTCAACGCATCGAGGGCCTTGATAATGTCATCGTAATGATCCGCAATGGAGGCAAACTTATTGGATACGATCTCGTCGACGTAGGGTTTTTCGGGGCGCTCCGGTTCGTTGAATGTTGGGAGGGCGTCGATGGTAGGTCCCGCCGCGATCGATAGCACGCCGTAAATGAGGCCATCATGCTCTAACACCATTCCGCTGTCCGCCGGGGCGCCGAGGCTGGGACCAGCGCTCGCCCATAATATATTCCCTTGGGTGGTTACGCCCTTCCCGAAAAGAGCCGATTCATCATTGGGTCCGCCATAGCCCTGGATCACCATAAAACCGCGTCGCCGCAAGCCTATCCCAGTATCTGTTTTATGAAATTGTTTGGTTTTTGGGTCAAACCAATCTTCGGTTTTTGAATGGCCGTAGCCCATGGCGATTCCCTGGGTGATCTTTTTAGGATCTAGCTCAAGTTTTTTTTTGGCGAGTTGCTCTCGAGAGGTAGAGACCGCGGCCCCCGGGGGAAGGTACATTTTTAGCACCGCGATATCTGAGGTCAGATCGCCTGGCTTCCCAATGTCGATGCCTTCTAAAGTATAGGAGTGGGGTAAGTGATAGATCTGTGGTGCGACTCCCATATAGACCTCCGCCATATGCTTGAACTTATCTAGGCAGTGTTTGGCGGTGATGATGCACCCTTCAATGATCCGTCCTCCGCAAGCTTGGTATGTGCTGCCGCTTCTGCCATAGACCAACATAATGTTGCCCGAGACGTTAGGAGCGATTTCCGGACCATCCTGGGTCACGGTTCCTCCGGACATACCCACGGCCGAGATCGCTGCCAAATGCCCGGCGATGCCTTCCGCTTTAATGGTTAGGGAGACCCACGAAACCAATAGTGTGGCGACAATGGAAAGTAGAACGCGATGAAATACCATGGAACCCCCGACGCCTAGGACTTGCAACCAGAATGCCATGGAAAATAGGCTTTACGCGTCTTCGAATGGCGGTGTGAGTCGGAGCGACTGTCAACTTTGTATACGCAATTGTGTCTTTTCTCCCTGATAAGTATGGGGTTTTTTTCTGGTCTTTAGATTGCATTCTTAGACATAGCAGTCCGCAGTACGTCTTCTATTAATTTCACATTTTCGGGGGAGTTCGATTGTCATGGGGAGACGTCGTACATTTATTATTTTTTCGTTAATAGGGCTGCTATCCGTTCAGGTAGCGTGCAAATCAAGCGGCGGTGGTGGTGGTCCTAAGATAAGTGGTGGCGGCCAAAACAACCCTAGCCTACTGGACGTTAATAATATTCCTTTTAACGACAATCAAAATCAGGGCAATCAGTTTTCCCATTCCGGCGTAACCGATTCTAGGTTTAGTAGTTTTCCCTCGGGATTTGATATTTCAGGGGGAGGTCGAGGTGCTGGTTTAGATCCCGCGGTGGCGGGCAGTGGGCCTCCGGCCGGAGCCGGCGGATTAGCCAAGCCTTTAGCGGGATCTCACGCGGGCGATTCGGTTGCGGCGGTGTCGCCCCCAAAACCTCCGGTCGATCCCAAAGCGGCTTCAAAAGCCGGAGCAACGGATCCTTCCGCCGCGCGTGGTGCAGCGGACAAACCCGGTGCGGTGACAGCACACCGCATCCCTCGATCGGAAGACGCAGGGATGAGTAGCCGAGAGCAATTTGAACGGGAACTAGCCGCAAGAACGAACGCTAAGCCGAGAGACCCCGCATCTACGGGAGGGGTTCACGGCGCAATCGATACGGCACGGCGACAGATAACCGACCTACTGGGCTCCTCTCAGGTTAATTTGGCATCCCCCAAAATAGAAAAATTTCCGGAGCCACGTGGGCCGCTTCCCGATTATGTCACTCAATGTATCGCGAAAGTTCCAGACGGGACCGCGGTAACGGTTCCTCACGTGAGAGATGGTTTTCGAGATGGGAAGGGGCATTTCGCCTCGCAAGGTGGTCGAGTGATGAGCATTAATCACGGCCGGATCAGGATATCGATGACAATCGATCTTCTCTATCCGGATCTCGGACCCGATGGAAAAAGGGAAAAGATCCTGGCCATGGAGCGTGAGCGAGACGTTATGGTCGACTTTTTTGCGCAATATGGAATTGAGATGGATCTCACTTTTATGCACGATCCGCAGGCGAAGCCCGGTGTTTTGGCCAGGCTCAGCGCCTTTGTGCACGGCGCTCACCGCGCCATGCACACGTCGAACATGGATAATTGGGCGTCTACCAACCGAGGCAAGCCCATGAACGAGCAATTGAGCGCTTATACCCACCTTCACGAGTTAGGGCATATGCTAGGCCTTCACGATGAGTATGCTGAGGCGGTGGGACCGACAGAGGCAAAAAAGTATGAAAAAGAAACCAATAGTTTAATGAACCATCATTGGGAGAATCCAAAACTTTACCCACGGCATCTGCAACGGATATTGGGACCTTTATGCGGAACTTAAAGGTCTGGGCTTTAGTGGCGGTACTGTTCGCAGGTGACGCCCTTGCGATGTCACCTTCGGTAATTTTCCCGGTTGAGTTTTCGATATCAGAGCAAGACTCAATGGGCTCCCTCTCTGAGACCTTATTCGTTAAGCAGAGCGGAGAAGCCATCGTAACGACCTTGTCCCCCTTCCTGGGAGAATCGAGTGAAAATTCGATAGGATCATTCAAAGTAAAATTATCTGGCGATGTCATGGCCAAGCTGAAAGGCTTGGTCGCAACGACTCAAGCTTCGGTCCACGGGGAGGACATATTCCCTCCTGAAACGACGGTACTGCGTCTTAAATCGGGCCGTTCCGCCATCCGATGGATCGCTGATGAAAATACACCATCGCAACAGTGGCAGGTGCTTTATCAGGAGATTCGTAAAGAGGGTTTGAAGCATCCGGCCGCGGCATTACGATTGCGGTGCGAATCGGAGGAGGGCAGCTTTTTGTGTGTGTATCGTAATATAGGGGACGAGAAGGTAACGGTCATTGATCCCCTTTCGGTTCCCGGATCCCTGAGCTGTCTCTTAGAAGGTGGAATCCCTCGCTCTGTATCTGGGCAAAAGGAGAACTCTTTAAAAAGGCCTTATGGACTCGTCACGTTGGCTCCCCATGCGAGCCACTCTTTCCAAATCGTGACCAAGGATCGCTGCGTAACACGCCTCAGGGTGGATACTTCGAAAGTCAGATTCGATTCTTCTTATCAAGGAGTTCTGGTCGGAGAACTCATTTCTAACGATCTCAAATAGACGTCCCATGGGGATTTTTGCCCAGGCGAACCCGGGGTATTGTGACCCACACCATTTGCTAAGTAGTTGATATTCCGTCCTGGAAAACTGGCCCTCGGGTTGCAATATCCTTCTAGTGTGTGATTGGAACTTAACGAAACCTTCAATAGGAGGATGTCATGAGAAATAATAAATGGATGGCCGTCGTCGCATTCGTAGGACTGTGCGGCGCGGTAGCCGTACAAGCCGCCGATGAAGCAGCTTCCCCATTGCCTGCCGCACCGGTCGTTAGCGCTCCTTCGGGAGTCACGGGATCGGTGAGTAGCCCTACTAACGTAAAAGAAGATCGCCAAGCGCTCCGGGTGGATCGCAAAAAGCTCCACCAAGATCGTGAGAAGATGCAGGCCGATGTGAAGCAGTTCGGTAAAGACAGCGCCGAGGTCCGTCAGGATCGCCTGCAGCTAAAACAAGATCGAATCGCCTTTAGATCAGCTCGTCATCAGTTGAAACAGGATAAGAGTAGCGAATCCGTGAGCCCATCGACCCCTCAGGCGAACTAGTTTTTACCGAGTTGGCAGAGGCGCAGCCTCAAAAACGGCTCTGCTAACGTCATGAGATCCCTCGGCTCTGGGCCTCGGGATAGCTTCTGCGCGAAACGCGACAGAAACTAACTAGAGATCGCATCCCCTTACCATAGGGTACGGCCTACTTTAGCCCCGCTAAGGTAGGCCGTGCCCTATTGGGGATCGGCAACGGTAGATCCATTTTTCAAATCTTCGGTTTGGATTTCAAGAAATTCTGCGAGACTGGATGCGATCAACTGGATACGAGATTCGGTGTACCGACAAAAGATAACCTGACCCAAAGTTCCCTCCGGCGAAGGATCATAGTCCACGCAGACGTAATCTTCCTCCGGTGTGCAAGCGATAGGAATCCATTTGGGGTTCCAGCCTACCGGCTTAATGGCATCATCGATCTCCACCTCGTCCAAAAACTCGGTCATGTGGTCCATACCACGATCGATAATATCGAACACCGAGGCGTCCCAAAGCTCCAGATCCTCGGTCTCATCCCGTGCTCGGTCTGGCAGATATAGGGGAAAGAAGATGAGTGCGAAAAGAAAGTAATCGGTTCCGCTAAAGCCATATTCAATGTCTTCGATGGCGAGATGTCCGTTATGACGTTTGTAGAACTCGCGAAAATCGGAAGGCAGTTTAAACGCGATCAAATGCTCCACCGCGGAAAAGTCGGAATCGCAGGCTCCAACCTCCAGATTTTGATGGACGTCGGGGATCATTTTTTGAAGGGTTAGCTCCAATTCCCGCCAGGCTGTCACTACCGGATGATCGGTCACGAAGAGTTCCCCTTCCGTTACCCTGCTTCTTTAAATTCCATCTTACCCTAACTGGGAATGACGCACGCGTGAAAAATATTCGACGTGAAACTTGACTGCCTTTTTAAAAGACGGGCGAGAAGTATTTTTCCACTTGCAGTTAGGCATGGCGATTGAGATTCTAGTCAGACATGACAATCATCTCACTCATTATTTTGGCGTCGATTCAGGCGCTTGCTGAACTTCTTCCGGTATCAAGTTCCGCCCACGTCATTTTGGTCGGGCGATTCCTTGGATTTGATCCAACGACTCCTCAGGGGACTTTTTTCTTGGTGATGCTTCATACTGGCACCATGTTCGCGGTTCTATTCTATTTCCGAAAGCGCTGGATGGAGTGGCTTCGACGTCCGGTGGGCGGTGGATGGTCGCTGGTCATTGCCCTCGTAGTGGCAACGGTTTGTACCGGCATTTTTGGGGGCATTCTTAAGACCGCTATCGAAAAGCTGGCCTTTTCGGGAGAAGGCCCTCACGAAATTGAATCCCTCTTTGGAAATCTGTATCTCATTGCGGGCTCTTTATTTGCGGCGGGGACATTGATCTTGTTCTCATCACGAAAAGATGTGGTAGGGGGAAGTCCTTCCGTTTCCGTGAAACAATCGGTGTGGATCGGTATCATCCAGGGGCTGTGCCTTCCGTTTCGAGGCTTCTCTCGTTCGGGCGCGACTATTTCAACCGGCATGTTGATTGGAGTGTCTCGAATGACCGCCGAAGATTTTAGTTTTGCTTTGGCCGTTCTGGTAACTCCTCCCGTCATCCTGAGAGAGGTTATGCGAATGTCCAAAGAGGCTGCCTTAACGGGTGAGGGTATCAACTCTTCCCTGCTTCTGCCGGGATTTTTGGGAATGGTGGTTAGCTTCATCGTCGGACTATTTGCGCTACGTTGGCTTTCCGCCTGGTTAGAGCGGGGCCGGTGGAAATATTTTGGCTTTTACTGCATCGCCCTTTCTGTCGTCGTCGTAGCCATACGTACTTTCGCGGGATAGAAAAGCTTCCCCTATCTTCATTACTGAGGGGATTGCTTGCCCCTTCAAAGGCTAGGGCTGAACGGTGATGGGAACCATAGAAGCCAAACGTTTGGGTAATAGGGCGACCTGAAGTCGTAAACACTCCGTGCGAACGTTGAATTCGTCGTGACGGGCCGTCACCAGGACCGATTGTTTTTCTATTCGATTGCTCTGGATGATTCCGATTCCGTTCATGTCGGCACCGTGAAATTCATAGTCGACGAGGAATAGAGCCTCGTCGACCAGGGGCTGATTTTTTGAAATCCAGTCGGCGACCTCTTTGGGGCCATAGAGGTGCACTAGCGTCAACGAGAGGGATGGGGTGGTTAGCCTGTCAAAGCGATTCTGCCAGAGTTTGTGGATAGAAGGATCGTCATCGACAACGATTACGGTTTGCCCTGGGCGAAGAGGTATCTCCGCAAGAAACCAAGCGGGATGAACGCTGCGCGGGAGGATCAATCGCACCAGGGTGCCTTTGCCAAATTCTGATTCGATATGCAAAGCCCCACTCCATCTTTGCATCGTCTCTCGTCCATGCGAGAGTCCAAGGCCGGTGCCCCCTTTTTTTTCGTAGCTAAATCCGCGTTGGGCCAGTTGGGGAAGGATGTGGCTGGGAATTCCCTTGCCGTTATCACGAATTCGAATCTCGATCGAATCTCCTACCGGGTCCAGAGTGACCTCGATGAGTCCACCCGAGTTTTTGGTAATGGCCTCCACACTATTGTTTAACAGATTAGAGAGCAGTCTTTTGAATTCCCTCGGATCCAGATGAGCGAAAAGTCCATAGGCCGTCGGTCCGGGGTCAAATCGCAGCTCGGGACTTTCTTGTTCCTGAAGCTGGCTCCGCTTTTCAGAAATAATGTCTTCGATGAGACTGATCAGCAATTCGTTGGATGTTGTGGGTGAGGATCCGCCAGAGGAATCGATGTCCGTTTCGGAGCGAACCCGGTTCGTCTCGGTCAGATTGGCCGCGATATCGTTGATTCGCGTGATCGCCATTCGAATTAAATTTCTCGAATCTTCAGGCAGCTGGCTCACCGACCCACTCGTGGATCTCAGCGCCGCCAGCGGGGAACGTATATCATGAGCCACTTGGGCCGCAATCCGATAGGCTGCGTCGGATTCCGCGCGCTTCACTTCTAGTTCAGAGTAATCGCGAATACGGGCCAGAAGCGAATCATATCCTTGATAAAGCTCCGCAATCTCGGACGCGGGGGGAACCTGGAGCGTGGCATCCGAGACCCCCTTAGAGAGGTCGAACCGATTCATCGATTCGCGGAGTCCCACGATGGGCTCGACGATTCTTTGATCGAGCATAATGAGAAACGATGTCAACAGGCGCCTCATGGCGAGAAAAATAAGCAGGCACAGAATGAAAATCAGTAGCGAGGTGACAACCAAAACCTGCGGCTTGAGTTGGGAACGAATATAAAGATAGCCCACGTTCTTTCCCCCGAAACTCAGCGAGTCGACGTAGTCCACGGCTAGGCCACGGATACTGTAACCAAAGCCCCACCGCTTTGTCTCGGGAAGGGGGAGTGTTCCTAACACTATCTTTCCACTGGGGTCGTAAAGACTCATCTCATAATGGGTGATGGTATCGGAAAGGGTAGAAACGTGTGAAAGTCTCAAGCCCAGTGACGCATAGTTGTTTAGAAAAACCGCCTCTTCGATGCGCGTTTTATTTATCAAGACCCAGGAGTACATGCGGTCCATCACCTCCCGGTAGAGGTTATTCAAGGCATAGGCGGAAAGGGTCACCCATAGACCGGCCAGCAAGATGACGATGAATATGATCATCGATCGATACTTCTGCGCGATGATCCCGCCTATGGTTCCGCTTGATTCAATAGGTTTTGTAAAGCGCATGCGTTCCTGCTTGAAAACGAATCATGAGGACCGGTTTGGCCGGAGTCGGGTCCATGGGATTAGGGAAAGAGACCTTTCCAATCGTGGTATTGAAAGTTTTCGAGAGCAACACCTTTCGAACGCTTTCCGGGGTTTTGGGGCTTTTGGCTTCTTTATAGGCTTCCCAGAAAATTGTCAGTGCGTCATAAGAGCCCGCCGATGCGCTGCGGACAGTATCATTCGGATAAAGTAATTTGAACTGTCTTACAAAGGCCTGATTCTCTGGCGTGGGGAATTCAATATTCCATATGGCGGCATAATAGGCCTTAAGGTCAGTCAGGGGGGAGAGCATGGGATCCATGACTTCACGACCTCCCCAACCATCTCCGCCAAGAAAGTTAAGTTTTTGATCGATTCGGTAAAATTCTTTCACTAAAGCGGGAACGTTGTCGACATAGTCAGGAATAAAAACGATATCAGGTTTAAAACTAGCGATCTGGGCGGGAAGTTCTTTGATTCGCATCTCCTCGGAAAGGTAATGGTAGGTTGCAATCTTCACTCTATCACCGATAGAGGCTATGAAACTTTGGGAGAGGCCGACGGAGTAGGGAGTGTCCACATTGGTCATCACCAAAACACGCTTACCCTTCAATTCCTCGATCGCAAATTTCGCCAGTATTTTTCCCTGGTACGAATCGGAGAAACAGGTTCGAAAGACGTAAGGGTGATTGAGGGTCACCTGATCATTAGTGGCCGCCGGAGTGATAAACAGGATGTGGTTTTGATCGGCGAGGGGGGCCACCACAAGCGCGTGGTTGCTCTTCGAAACGCCCAAAATAAAACGAATCTTTTTCTGCGCAATCTTTTTCACCTCTTCCGCGGTGTTGGAGGCGTCTCCTTTATTATCGAACTTAACGAAATCGAGTTCTTTCGCGGCCGCGGGGAAATTTTTCAGAAAGACTCTTAATCCTTTTTCCAGGTTCAGGTCGGTCAAAACGGTCCCCGAATGCGGGCTGGTGAACCCACCGAGAAAAGCGACGGTCGTTCCGGCCTGACAAAAGGAGGTGGCCAGGGGAAGGAGTAAGAGTAATTTCGGAAGTAGAGTCAGAGAAAACTTCAAAAGCGACCCCTAAGTCATTGAAATTGCTGCCTAGTCACCCGGAGAGACTAAGAGTAACCCTCGCGGGGAAGAAGCGCTCTCGTCTACCACACTCATCGCTTTTGTCAGCAACTCTGTGGGAGCCCAATACCATAAAGTCTTATGGTTAGCCACATCCAGGACCAGAATCGAGTCGCTCGAGGAGTGATAGGCCGCCAACGGGGAGAAGTGGCCGCCTCCTTGACCGAAAAGAGGGCCATAAGAAAAGTTGGCCAGACAAAGGGGATTGCCCGAAGACCGGAACGACTTACCTAGTTTTCTTAATCGAGCGGCTCCCCGTTCTGGAGTTAAATTTTCGATCTGTACTTTTACTTTCAATCCGAAATGGCGAAGTAAAAGAGCCAACTGGGTTAGCGTAAGGCCGGGGTGGGGACCTCGAATGGTTTGGCGAGGCCGTATCCGGTCCGTAGCCGCACTGAGCAGGTTGTCCTGAGAAAAAGGCTTCGATGATTTAGGACTTCGCAGGGCATTAAGCCCGATTACCGCCGTGGCCACGGCGCAATAATACGGATCTCGCTGCGGCTGAAAATGTGGCGCCAATTGGTAGAAGGCTCCCTTGTAAGGGGTAGACTCAAGTCTGGAGATGCCTTCACGTGAATTAAAGCAGACGAGACGCTTTGTTTTCATCCTGACGTAATCCTCACGGCCTCGTAGGTTGTCAATGCTTTGAGCCAAATGGTAACCTGATCTTCTTGGGGGGAGCAAAAATTCGAAATCCGCAAAACCTGCGCTATCTGATCGCCGGCGAGCCTATGGTTACGTTTCAAAACGGGCTCGATACCGGCGTCTTACTTGCGGCTGAAATTCTCGGTCGTGGAATTGCCATCGACTATTGCGACCTCTCGCTCGCCGATTGGCGTCAACCCACCTCGGCCTATCTCGCCCGTCTCCCGGTTGCCCAGATCTTATCGGTCGATCCTTCGGCAACCCCCGCGTTCCGCGTTTCTCAGCCCAGAACCGCTAACGTGGAAGAGTATTCGGTGATCTTGCAGAGAAAAGATCCTCCCGTAGATGAAACCTACATAGGGCACGCCCGTCATTTTTCGGCCGCTCCATCACACATTGTTCAGATGAACCACCCGGATCTTACGTGGCGTTTTTCAGAGCATCTGTTACCGCAGCGATATCCTGACTTCGCGGTGCCTACTTTTCTATGTAAATCCTATGAGGAGTTTCATCACACCGTGCGATCCCAGAAAGGAGAATCGGTAGCAAAGCCGATTCACTTTTGTTCGGGAATCGGGATTGAATTCTTTCGTGGGGATGCAGCGGATGCCGATCTTAAGCGCTACTGGGAGCAATGGCAGCCTCAGGTGATCGTCCAACCCTATTTGGAGGAAGTGACGCGGTCCGGAGACCTTCGTATTTTGGTGATGAACCACCGAACGGTTGGATGGGTCTTGCGAAAACCCAAACCAGGCGGCCGCCTGGCGAACCTTCACCAAGGGGGAAGCGCGCATGCCGGTCATCCTAGCCCGGTCCAATTTGCGGCGGCCAAAGCGATCTCGGCTGATCTGTGTCCCAAAGGACTCTATCTATTGGGTTTGGATTTCATCGGAGACCACTTGACTGAAGTAAACATCACCTGTCCCTCGGCGGTACCTCAGATCAATCAAACGATGGGGATTCACGCGGAGGTGGCTATTATCGACGAGCTTGAGGCATTGCGGAAAAACGCTCTTTCGCCGCGCGAACCATTTCGGCCCTTCGTGGACCACTCTGCCCCGATACGATGAGTTATCCCATTTTGCTTTGCCTATTTGTTGCGTCACTTTTCTTTCCAGTTTACCGGACAAGATGAGCAACTCCGGTACCCTTCATAGCATCTACTAAATTTAGTAGACTAGGCCAAAGAAGGAAACTTGTTGTGGTCCGGTTTAGAAGGGAGAGGGGGAAGGGGCGGGATCGGGGAAAGTTGGGACTATTTTTGGGCACTAGCTCGGCCTAACCCCGGTGTGTTATGGCTTGCTTGGGGTGTTCTAGAATAACCATGCCCGAATCGCGTTTTACATGGCGCAAGTATCTGCGTTCCACCGCCTTCAACTACATCCCGCGAAGCCTTTCGCTTGTCTGGACAATCTCTAGACCCCTAGTCGTAGGAATTCTCATTCTGACTTTGGGCTCGGCCGTTATTCCGCTAGCTATTGCGTATGTCGCCAAACTCATCATAGACGCCGTAGTCAGCCATTCCGCCGAATTGGCGACCTATCGGGTGCTCTTAGAACTTGGGCTCGTTTTTCTCCAGGTGATTGTCTTTCGTGCCCTGTGCGTTTTGCGGGGCATCTTAGGATCAAAACTGTCGGTCGAAATCAATTGTCTTATATTAAGCAAATCGGCGGAGCTAGAACTCTCCCAGATTGAAGACTCATCCATTCAAGACAAATTGAACCGCGCTTGGCGCGAAGCCTCTTCACGACCTGTCTCTATGACTACGGATACCTTTCAAGTCGTTCAGAATCTTCTCACTTTGTTAGGGTATGTCACCCTTCTCTTTGCTTTCAATAAGTGGGCCGTCTTCGTTTTGGTGTTTGCGGCTCTGCCGGCGGCGATCGCAGAAATGCGTTTTTCGACTTCCGGCTTTCGCTTACATAACTGGCGATCTCCTGAACGGCGAAGGCTTTCTTATCTAGAACTTTTACTGGTGAATGAGAGTTACGCCAAAGAGGTACGGGTTCTTAACTTGGCCAAGCTTTTTATTGGTCGATTCCGAACCCTCGGCGAAAAGCTCTATCGGGAAGATCGTGATCTTGTGGCGAGACGCGGGCTATGGGCGGCACTTTTATCACTTCTGGCACTAGGAGCATTCTACGGATTTTATGCCGTGATGGTGCGCCATGCGGCAATAGGGTCATTGACCCTGGGCAATCTCACTCTCTATGTCATGGCACTTCGTCAGGGACAGCAAGCGTTTCAGTCGTGTCTTTCTGCGGTTGGCAACCTGTACGAGCACAATCTTTATATGTCGAACCTTTTTGAATTCCTCTCGGTTCCCATCAAATCTCGAGTCAAAGAGTCGATGTTGACCGTCCTCCCCGATCGAAAAACGGGGATCCATTTTCACCAAGTGAGTTTCCGGTATCCTGGTCAAGAGAGTTGGGCACTGAGGGATATCGAACTTAAAATTTTCCCGGGCCAAAGTGTGGCGATTGTAGGGTACAACGGAGCTGGAAAAACCACCCTTATTAAACTTTTATGCAGACTCTATGAACCGACCGAGGGAGAAATTTTCTTGGACGATTTGAATTTGAAGGAATGGACCCAAGAAGACTTAACTCAACGAATGAGTGTCGTGTTCCAAGATTTCAGTCGCTACCATCTCACTTTGGGAGAAAACATCGGGGTGGGGGATCGGAATCACTTGGATGACGAGGCTAAAATTCTGAGCGCCATTAAGCAAGGAGGGGCTTTAGAGATCTACGAGAAAATGCCATTGGGTCTGAAAACACAGCTGGGGAGGTATTTTAATGGAGTTGAACTTTCTGGCGGCCAATGGCAGCGCATTGCTCTGTCTCGATCTTTCGTAAAGGATGGCGCCGAAATTTTGATTTTGGACGAACCCACCGCTGCACTGGACGCCCAAGCCGAATACGCCCTGCTCGAGTCTTTTCGCCATTTAACGCGAGGGAAAACCAGCGTCATCATTTCGCATCATTTTCCAGTGGCGAGGCTTGCCGAGCGGATAGTGGTCATCGAAGACGGGCAAATAATAGAAGAGGGAAGCCATGATTCTCTTTTGCTTACCGAGGGCCTTTACGCTCGTCTTTTTACCTTACAGGCAAAAGGGTATCACTGACGCGTTGACCAAAGTTGTGACCAAAACGGCCCTGAGCATGTAAATTATTCATGCCGCCTGCGCTAAATAGGGTTGCGTAAGGCGGCACACCTATTGCTACTCATCGTGGTTGTGTTCAGAAACCATCAACCGGGGCATAAAACTATGAAACCAGAATTACCATCCGCAGGACTTTCAGCCGAACTCATCGTCAAGGCTTGGACAGACGACGAGTTTTTTGCGAGTCTGGATCAGCAAACCAGAGACCGAATTCCTCGCAATCCCGCAGGCGACACTAAGCTTTGGACGAGACCCCAAAGCCCTGGCTCCGATGAAACCGCCACCTCGGGATGTACGGTGACTTCGGGTTGCACCTTGAGCTCTGGCTGTGTCATTTTAGAAGAGACGGTCTATGCGATAGCGGCCAATGGATAATCCTTGTTGGTACCTGGCTCTCAATTTGAATGAACGTTCGGCGGCCTTGAGAGCCGGGGACCTCAATTTCGCCCGTTTTGATGAGCAGATCGCTAGACGCCGCTGGGAAAGATGGAAGTCCACTGAGCCGTTTGATCACGGGGGGCTTTTCTCCGAGCGCCTGAGAGCCGGGAATTTATCGGACGAAGAATTTCTTAGGATTTTGGGAGAATCCCCGGAGACTTTATCTGAAGGTTTTTCCTCGCCGCCCCGATGGGTAGAAACGCTTCAAGAATCGATCGATACTTTAGCGGCTACGACCGCTGGGGCTCAAATCGAAGAGGCACTGGAAAAGCGTCCGATGTATGCGGCTTTGGTGTTGGTTCAGCCGCTCATTAGTGATTACCTAAAACGCTTCACCAGGGAAGTGAAGCGGCTGGAAGCCAGAGATCGAGGCGTTTCGTTTGACGCGGATGTGGTCGTTCCGCTTCTTTTACCGTCTGTTCTGACCAAATTAGCGCTTTCTATTCAAAGGACGATTGTCCTTGAGATCAATATTGCCCGAGTCGAAAGGAGATTGCAGGGGAACGAGCCTTCCGAACGATTTCAACATTTTCTCTCCACCCTAAGGTTACCGGAAACTCGCAAGGCACTGCTCAATCGATATCCGGTCATGGCACGGCAATGTGTTATTCACTTAGAAAACTGGTTTAGTGCGGGATTGGAATTTTTGGACCGGTTAAGTCACGATTACTCAGCTATCGGGGAATATTTCGGTAAATCGGAAGAGATAGGGAGACTTGCGAAAATTAAAAGTGGGCTAGGCGATTCTCATTGTGAGGGAAGGCAGGTTTTTATTTTGACCTTCGACCGTGGCCTATCGGTGGTTTACAAGCCACATCCGGTCACGATGGACGTCCACTTAGAGGAATTTGTCCAATGGCTTAACGCTAAGGGACAGTTGCCCCCACTTAGTGCTTTGCGGGCCTTGTCCCGCGAAGACTACGGTTGGATAGAATTTGCGCAAACGGTAGGATGCCAGTCGATGGAAGCGGTAAAGCGCTTCTACCGTAGGCAAGGTTCGTGGCTCGCGATACTAAACGCATTGGCCGCAGTCGACTTTCATCATGAAAATCTATTGGCCTCGGGGGAGTATCCGGTATTGGTCGATTTGGAGACGTTGTTTCATCCCGAGCTCAGTCACAACGATCGGGGTACGGCCGATGAGAGCATACGAAAAATTCTTATGACTTCGGTGAACGCCGTAGGGCTATTGCCCTCGCCCGTTACTTTGGAAGGGCCTCAGAAAGGCGAGATAGCCGATTCTAGCGGGCTTGGCGCGGCCTCGAAACAGTTTCATCCCTTGGAGAATTTACAAATCGAAAATGCGGGAACGGATCATGTGCAGATATCGCGCGGATATCAGCGAATGGCTAACACTCACAATCGACCCATCTTTCAGGGAGAAACAGATGAGCTTTCGAAGTACACCAATGACATTCTTTCTGGTTTTCGCGATACCTATTGGTTACTCGTTGGCCTTCGCGATGAACTTATAGGGACCGATGGACAACTTCACCGATTCCATTCCGATCGCGTCCGGATGCTCGTCAGAAATTCGGAACGTTACGGTTCTCTGATACGAGAGGGTTATCATCCTAAGTTCATGGGAGACGCCCTGGAGAGGGAGAGGCTTTGGGATCATCTCTGGTTGGAGGTCTCTGATACCCCGGCCCTAGCTCCATTAATTGCGTCTGAACAGAGGCAGTTATTTAACGGCGACGTTCCTTACTTCTTTGCCAGGGCCGACTCCAGGGATCTGGAGGGAGGCGATGGAACGATTCACCGTGAGGCTTTAGCTATCTCGGGTATCGCCTCTGCGGAAAAGAAAATTCAGCAGATGGGTGAAGCAGACTTTACGCTTCAGTTGCGGTGCATCCGTTCCTCTTTCGCTTCGCTTGGCGTCGGCAAGGCTCCAAGGTCTCGTATCACCAAACCAGAGAAGGGCGCCATTCTCTCTCCACTGGAGTATGCCCAAAAGATTGGCGATTTACTTTTAAGAACCGCCATTCGGGAAAAAGGGACAGCGTCGTGGTTAGTCGTAGAATCAAAGGAAGGGTTCGAAACCCCGGAAGGCATCGCTTCATTACCAGTCGTCAGCGGCTGTCTATACAATGGCCTTCCGGGAATTATCTTGTTTCTGGCCCATCTGGGAAAACAGACCCGTGACGAAAGATATACCCGGCTTGCAAAAGAGTGTTTGAAAACCCTCGAACTCCGTCTGGAAAGAGATGGCGGGATGCGTATGTCTTCGAATGCGTTTGGCGCTTTTTCGGGCTGGGGGGGATATGTCTACCTCTATTCCCAATTGGGTTTGTTGTGGCAAGGACAAGAGTCTTTGGTTCGTGCAAGCCAATGTGTATCGGAAATGGAAAAACACTACTCTCAGGACCTGGCGGATCTGTCTTTGGACGTCATCGGTGGCTTAGCAGGATGCGTGCGTGCGCTTCTTGTGCTCGATCAAACTCAAAGTAATCGTTCCGCCAGAACGCTTGCGCTAAGTATGGGGAGCGATCTGCTCAGACGTTCCGTCCCTCATCAGACTGGGATCGGTTGGACTCATCTTTATTCACAGACGGGCTTTTCTCATGGTACGTCGGGGGTTGCCTGGGCGTTAACCGATTTGGGAGTACTGAGTAATGAAAAGCGCTTTTTGGATGCCGCCATGCTTGCTCTCGATTGGGAGAGAAGTCTCATCGGAAAAGACCACTGGACGGACCGGGTGATGGCCAACGGAAAGAGGCAGAGCTCTTGGTGTCACGGGGCACCGGGAGTCGCGGTGTCGCGACTGGCGATGTATGAGAGAACGGGCGATCCCGCTTTGTGGGAAGAGGGAAAAAATGCTGTTCTTGCGTCATCGGCTTCTTTGGGAAGTCTTGGTCTCTGTCACGGTCTTCTGGGAAATTTGGAACCTTTGATCTACGCGAGCCAGCTCTTTCCCTTGGAAAGTGAATGGAAAGATCTAATAGCCAAGGAAATGACTAGGGTTAACTTTTTGCTAGAGAGTTTTGATTGGGAATCTCTGGGAGAGGAGAACTTTATCGATCCTTCTTTAATGACGGGCGCTGCGGGAATTGGATACGGATTATTGCGACTCAGTAGCCCTGATATGATTCCTAGCGTTCTGACTTTGCAATCAAGGAACGAGCTCGGTCTCGTAAAAAACACCGCCAACAAAGCCGGTGCTGGCGCTCCCAGCGTTCAATTTAGTAGGTGACTTAGTTCTCCAACCAGGGAGGCGTTTTGATTCCGTAGGTTTTTTCCATACGTCTAATGAGAGACTGGCGAAGTCTGGCCATGTCTTCGTAGAGCCTCTTGTGCCCCGACTCCCCTTCACCGGGAAGCCAAAGTAATTTAACGGGGGCCCTTCCACCGGAGAGGCGTTTTAATTCTTCTTCAAGACCGAATAGATGCATCAATCCGATCTGTACATGCACCGGCCGGTTCACCTTTTGGCGAAGGGCCTCGACGTATTGAACGAGAATATTTTCCGCAATGAAACGATCGCGGAAGCGAGCGACATACATTTGAAAAATATAATTTGAAAGATCCCCATCTTGTGGATGTTGCGCATGCAATTTCCAGACATCTCGAAAGTCTTCGGTCACCAGCTTAGAGTCTTTGAGCATTTGGTTGACTAAGTAATATTCCATCGTAAAAAGGTCGTTTACGTTAAGCACGACCTTTTTGCCGTCCACGGCTTGAATCCCATACCGCTGCTGTTTTTCGCTATACTGAAAACTATCGACCATTTCCTTTAACTCTTTATAAAACTTGCCGGACTGACGAAACTTCTCAAAAATAACTCGGCGGGATTTTACCGAATTGAGATAGGAGAAGAAATCATCGAACGCAGCGATTTGCGCCTCCCGGCCCCCCTGAGGAATGGTTTCTATCAAAGAATGCCGGAAGTAGATTAACTCTACAATGTTGAGCAGCTCTTCGTTTTCAATCGAAATTTCTACTTTGTTGGGATCCCGGAGATTTTTGGCATCGAAGGGTTCGAAGATTTTCATTTCCTTGAGGAGCAAAATCTCCCCAGCTCTCGCTTTCCGTAGAGTTTCGGAATAGGCGTTCTGGAATTTCTTCGCCGTCACCTTGTCATCGGCATAACTATGCATCTCTCCAAACAGGCCAATCTCCGGTAAATTTTCGTCGACTGGTATCGGAAAGATTCCTGCTCTCAGTAACGCGCGGACATCTTTTTCGACTTCCGCCTCGGGCGCTCCAACGCTAAGTGGCGATAAAAGAAAAGGAATCAGCAAAAAAAGCGATAGCATCCCCTTCGGCACCTGAGATCTCCTGTATTATCGTTTTAGGAGACGGCTTATAGCACAAACGGCCATTTGAAAGCAATATCGCCCCTGTGAAAGAACCGACTCATGATCCTATCCGGCACAAGGCTACAAGAAGAGATTGAGAAGAAAAATATCGTCATCATTGATCCTTTCAACCCCAAACAGGTGGGCCCCCATAGTTACAATCTACGTCTTCACTCTGAGCTGGCGGTGTATGAAGATGAAGTGTTAGAGGGCGCACGATCGAATACACGGAGACGAAGGGGTTTGTTCCGATGTTAGAGGCGCTCCTCCATCGGGGTTTGGGGTTGGCGGTCCATATTACGACGATGTCCGTTAACTAGATAACTTTTCTCTGGCGGCGCGAACCGCGGCGGCGGCTTCGGGACCGCTCTCTCCCAGCACCGTGAGATGTCCCATCTTGCGCGCCGGTCTGGCTTGGCTCTTTCCGTAAAGGTGCAGTTTTATGTTGGGATTAGCTAGGGCCGCACTCCAGTTGGGCTCGCCTTTTTCCCATAGTTCGCCCAGCAGATTGGCCATGCTGGCACCTTTGGCGATGAGGCGGGTATCTCCCAGGGGAAGTTCACAGATGGCTCTGACTTGCTGCTCAAACTGACTTGTGATGCAGGCGTCAATCGTGAGATGGCCGGAATTGTGTGGGCGTGGAGCCAACTCATTCACCAGAAGCTCTCCCGTCTTAGTCACGAAAAATTCGACGCATAATAGGCCAACCATTTGGAGATCGCTCATTAGCTGGCGAGTGATCTCAATGGCCTTTGCGGTTAGTTCGACGGAAAACGAAGACGGTAAGATTGAGACGTCTAAAATGTGATGTCGATGATGATTTTCGATTAGGCCCCAGTGAGTAAAGTCTCCTTGGGTCGTTCGGGCGCCTATCACCGAGCCCTCCAGCGAAAAATCCACCCAGGCTTCGGCTATCATCTCTCCGCCCCCGAACGCCGCATAGGCTTTGGAAGCCTCTTCTTTTCGATCGATACGAATTTGCCCTTTTCCGTCATAACCCATTCCGGCAGTCTTCAAGACGACCGGCAGCCCCAAGGCGCCTAAGGCTGCCTCCAAATCGGCAGCCGATCGAACAAGGCGATAGGGAGTTGTCGGATAGTTCTTTTGGGAAAGGAAATTTTTCTCTCGCTCTCGATGTTGAGCGATGTGGAGTGATTGCACTCCCGGTCTAACGGGAACGACGGCCGACGCGCATTCTACCGAGGCGGCCGGTATATTTTCAAATTCAAACGTCACCACGTCTACCGAGCGGGCGAAATTTTCTATCGATTTAAGATCGTCGTAAGAGCCTACGATCTCTAGGTCGGCGGATTGGCCGGTAGGGGTATTCGATTCTGGAGAGTAGGTGTGGACGCGGTAACCTAGCTGGTGAGCCGCATGGGTCAGCATTCTTCCCAACTGTCCGCTCCCCATGACCCCAATCGTCCTACCCGGCAAGATCACTTCAGAGTTTCCTTCATGACTCGTTCCGTTTGGGCCGTGCGATAGGTACGCAACTTTTCTCGGAGTTCAGGGTGGCTGTTACCTAAAATAGCGATGGCAAGAAGTGCCGCGTTCGTGGCACCTGCTTTGCCGATGGCTAACGTGCCAACGGGAATACCGCCCGGCATTTGCACAATGGAGAGCAGCGAATCGATGCCCCGGAGCACTTGGCTCTCTACCGGGACTCCAAGCACTGGAACGAGGGTTTGACTAGCCACCATCCCTGGCAGGTGCGCCGCTCCTCCTGCGCCGGCAATGATTACCTGAATCCCACGAGCTTCGGCCTCTTTTGCGAAACTCACCATCACTTCGGGAGTTCGGTGCGCGGAGACAATGGCACTTTCGTGGGGGACTTCAAACTGGACTAAAATCTCTTCGGCGGCCCGTAGAGTGTCCCAATCGGATTTGCTCCCCATAATGATGGAAACTAAAGGCTTGGCAGGGCTTGTTTGCATAGGCCTTTTCTATTACTCGATTTAAGCAAGAAAGGGTATTGCGAATCGTACTTAAAGTGGAAAACGCCTTAGAATGAGAAGAGTTATCGTTCTACTCAAGGTAACGTTGTGGGCCCCTCCTAGGATGGTTTGGTCAGCGTAACTGAGTGTGCTGGTCCATTCATCGCTCCATTGGTAGGATGCCTGAAAACTCAGCGTCCAAGCGAGCTGGCTGTCGGTATTTCCAAGTTGGGACGCGTTTTCTAACGTCCGAGCCGCGTCATACACCGGAGAAAGGCTAGTTCCGATCCGCATCGCTCCTTTACCTGGGCTATACCCCACTGCCGCGAGTCCCGAAGCTCCCCAACCGGAATGAAATCTCGTTGTGTTTCCAGTGGCGTCAACGAAAGTTCGAGCCAGAGTCCAGTGCCCTTCACCTTCCAGGAGGAAGTCAAAGGACCTCCAGGTTTTGACAAGCACCGTACCTAAAGAAAGCGCGTGGAATCCTTTTCCAAAATTGTCGGTTCCCAGAGGATCGCTAGATTCGTAGATAGAGCGACCGGTAGGAACGAGCCACCGCGCAAAAAGAAATCCCCGGGGCTTCCATGCCGAGTAGGAGAGTTCAGGGAGTATCTCGTATCCCAGATTGAGGCCAATATCCCCCAAGCCGGTATCGGTCGCGTCTTGACCGGCTACGCTGACGTATCGTCGCATTAGAGGAATGTCCACTCCAGACTGCCAGCGATCGGCCCAGCGGTAGGCGCCGGAAAGTTTTAACGTTTGCGTTCTTTCTATGTTGTCGTCGCCGCGAACATACGAAGTGCCATCCGGGAGAACGTCATTTCTGACGCCATCTAGGGATGTGGTGACGCTCAGGATAGCTGAGTCATCTCCAGTCACGAGAGAGGGAAGTAACGAACTTCCTCCGCAGCAAGGGGCTCCGTAACCAGAGTTTGGACTGAGGACAGCGGCAAGGACTAGCAGCCGGAACCTAAGGCTTTTGGTCATGTTCGAATTGGGCACTTTCAACAATCACTGCCTTTCTCTTGGCATCAACCGGATCGATCGCAAATACCACCATCCTCTTTCCCGCGGCATCTGTCTGAAATTGATGCAACTGAAGTTTGATTTGCCACGGGCCTAACATGGAAAATATGACGTTGCTCACCTTGAAGAAAGTTCCACCGCCATCCACCACCCGAGTCGAGACCACTCTTTTTGAACCATGTCCCATGGAATCCATCCACAAAAATATAGAGTCCTGCTCATCAGGCTTTTGCAATTCGGAACTCACCAAAGGATATCCTGGGTCAATAAATGGTCCGGTCTGAGCGTTTCCCCCGGTCGTTTTCCAAAAACGGAGGGTGAACGGAGCATCGATTTTTGATTTGGGAGGAGAATTAAACTTAATCCCCGCTGAGAGACCCGTCTTAGGGAAGGTAGTCAGATAGTCATAGGTCTGGCTCTCATTGACCGGGTTACCTGGATTTCCGCAAGCGGTGACCAGAAAAATACAAGTAATGAGACAAAGGCGCGCGAACATATGCCGTAACCTCGTTGCAAATTAATAATGAGATCCTCTAACGAGAGATGGCACACCCTAACGGGGCAACCTCATCAGGATCAGGCTTTTGGCCAGCGACAATAGCATCGAGCGCCATGGCAAGAAAGTGCTTTTTGGCTCCGCTAGCGATATGAGTTTCGTCCACGCCCCCCCGAAAGAGGATTTCGCCTTTCGGATTCACCACAAAAGCATGTGGGGTTTTCAAGGCTCCCAACTCGTTAGCAATTTTTTGGCCCGTATCTTCGACTACCGGAAAAAAAAGTTCCGCTTTCTTAAAAAAAATCCTAGCGTCGTCGATGGACTCATCGCTATTGGAATGGACACCTACAAAAGCAAACTCGGGATGGGATTTTGCAAGCTCGCTCAGAACGGGTTGGTGACTTTCCGAACAAGGGCATTCGGACGAAAGAAAAACGAATACCGTTGCCAGCTTATCGGTTGGCTTGGTGGAGATCTTAGTCATCGATCCGCTGCGCAAGTCGATCAATTGGATAACGGAGGGCAGAGCGAGACAGCGAAGGCTACTCACGATCGAAAGAATGAAAATAGGCCAAAAACGCACCGATGAAACATAGACGGACTTATCTCGTAAGAAAAGAAGAGGATGATCTATAATAGTGGTGGGGGCTATGCCCCATCGGTTTTTTCTCCTTGAAATTTGGCCGAGGCGAACTGATAAAAGAAGAGATACCGCACGACAAAAAGGGGGGGCACAATGACACTAGGCAGTCGAACTATCGCGTCGATCGCGCATCTATTCGCGCCCGCGTTCCTGAGAGCGACCCCCTCCAAAAGCAAAGTAGCTCATCCAATGGGACGAAAAGCACTTCGTTCCGACCTAGAGACCGCTCCGGAGGAGAACTACGGTCCCCTAGCCGCTATTGTCCAACAGTCTCACGACGGCATAGTAGGGTTCGATTTGAAGGGAAATGTTAAGAGCTGGAACGCCGGCGCCCAGAGGCTATTGGGCTATTCTCGCGAGGAGATTATAGGTCGCTCGGTGAATACTTTCGTTCCTGAAGAGCGTCGTGAGGAGCTCAAGAACCTTCTTGTGGCGGTGATGAACGGCGAACACGTGGAACCCTACGAAACGGTTCGCAAGCGTTCCGATGGAAGTTTAATCGATGTATCGGTGACGGTCTCCCCAGTCCGCGATGAGCAAGGCAACATTATTTGGCTATCCGGAATCATTCGCAACATTGGTGAACGTAAGCAAATGGATCGCCAAATTGAGCTTCATTCGCAGATGCTTTCTCAGGTAAGCGATGCTCTTATCGCGACAGATCTTGATCATCGCATCACCTACTGGAACAAAGGCGCTGAGAAATTACTTGGCTTTACGCAGAGCGAAGTGATGGGAAGGGCCAAGCATGAAGTTTTGAAATTCGACGATGGGGCTGATGACGAGACTCGCTTTTTTACCGTTTTGAAACTAGGGGGCGCCTGGAGCGGCGAAAGAGTCACCTATGCGCGTGATGGTCGCCGTCTGGACGTGGAATTGGTCGTGAAAGTCCTCAAAGACAAGGATGGCGGTCCGTTAGGTCTGCTCATCGTATTACATGATTTTACCGCACGTAAGATCGCGGAGGGGGAACTTAAGCGCCAGGCGGGGGAACTGGCGCGTTCCAACGAAGAGTTGGTCCAGTTTGCGTATGTGGCTTCGCATGATCTTAAGGAACCCCTTAGAATGGTGACTCACTTTGTTCAGCTGCTAGAGAAAAAGTATGCCGGGCGTCTGGACAAAGACGCCGATGAGTACATCGGCTACGCCGTAGACGGGGCTGTCCGGATGTATGAGTTGATTAACGATCTTTTGATTTACTCTCGAGTGGGGACCGATAAACGAAAGGTTCTAGCCACGGTAGATTGCGATCTGGTTTTGGATCGAGTCATCAATAATCTTCAAGTGAGCATCAAAGAGAGCGGTGCGGTGATTGAACGTATGCCGTTGCCTACGATCGCCGTCGACCCGTCTCAGCTGGCCCAGCTCTTTCAAAACTTGATCAGCAACGCGATAAAATTTCGCGGGAGTCAAAATCCTGTCGTCCACGTTCACGCGCTGAAAAAAGAGAATGAGTGGCTGTTTTGTGTCGGCGATAACGGAATTGGGATTGATGCTAAGTTTACCGAACGGATCTTCATCATTTTTCAGAGATTGCACAGCCGTCAAGACTATCCCGGGACGGGGATAGGTCTTGCGATCTGTAAGAAAATTGTAGAAGGACATCGGGGCAAGATTTGGGTGGACTCAAGTTTGGGATCGGGCTCGCGATTTTATTTCAGTCTTCCTAGTCAGGAAACGCTACTCGCTCCGCTTCACCAAGTACGGGCCTAAAAGGTCCCGAGTCTATTCGGTAACCACGAAATCTAAGAGACTGACTTCTTCAAAACCTTGATAGGCGCGGTTATCTTTAATGATGAGAGGCCGCTTGATAAGGTTAGGGTCTTTTAACATCAACCGAATGGCTTCATTCTTGGTGGTCCGACGTTTACCGAGATGATTCTCGCGATAAGTCGTGCTTCGTTGGTTAAGGCTCGCATAGATATTTTCAGCCTTGATCACCTTTTCGAGCAGACTTCGTGGAGGCGGCTCATGCACGATGTCCTTAAGTTGATAAGCGACACCTTTTCGATTCAAAAACGCGATAGCTTTTTTGCATTGGGAACAACTCTTTTTCGCGTACAGAACAATCTCTCCCATGAGACCTCCTCATATCAATTAAGGGAAGGTCTTAACACAACCTGAACATCGTCACAAGGGACTTTCCTTCATTAAGCATTGAGATTTCGAGGAATTTACTGTTAGAAGACGGGTGAGGAACTCTCGATGTCCGGTCAATTTACTACCGATAAGAACGTTGAATTGAAGTCGAATCGCTTGGTGGGTAAGTCCATCGGGGCGGGGGTGTGTGGCGGGATAGGCTCGGTCGAGGTCGTTAAAATCATAAGAGATTTACGTCGACATGGTGCGGATATTACGGCTTTTTTTACTCCCAGTGTGGAACAATTCATCACTCCCCTTCCGGTGGAATGGGCATCCGGTCACGCGGTGGTGAAAACGATGGGAGCCCAGGTGGATCACTTTGAAAATTTTGATCTTGTGCTGATTGCACCGGCGACCCTCAATACCATTAGCAAAGCCGCCCAGGGTCTTTGTGACAATGCCGTAACGATGCTGGTGGCGAGTCAGCTGGGAAGACAGCGGCCGTTGCTCTTGGTCCCGACGATGAATGTTATTTTGAGTCGGCACCCCGCGTATCTTGAGCACCAAGCGAGGCTGCAAGGATGGGGGGCCGAATTCCTCTTATCTCCTTTGGAAGAAGGACGGCTAAAAATGCCGGCTGCTGAGATCGTAACCGAAGCGGTATTAAAGTGTCTGGGGTGCTAACACAAATTCATATAGATCGTACCGGCCTGGAAGGGCAGGGCGTGGGGTTTGATTCCGACAAGAATATCTATTTTGTTGAAGGGGCACTGCCCGGCGACACGGTGGTTGTGGAATCGGAATCGACAAAACGGTACCGCGACGCGCGTCTGGTTCAGGTAGTAATCCCTTCTCCCGACCGAATTACGCCGTGCTGCCCGCATTTTCAGGTCTGTGGAGGGTGCGATTGGTTACATTGGAACTACGCCTCCCAACTCAAAGCCAAGCAAGAGTCACTCAATCACATTCTGATGCGAGCCAATGTAAAGCCAGAGCGGTGTCTTGCGGTACTAGCTTCCCCCAAGCAACTCGAATATCGCAACCGAGTGCAACTGCGCCAGGAAGGCCATCAGATCGGTTTCTTGAAGCGAGGGTCTCATGAAATTGTCGATGTTTCTGCCTGCCGGCTTGCGCACCCCGCGATAAATCAGCGCATAGCCGAATTGCGAGAAAAAGGGAGTACGGTTCGAAAAAAGATAGAAATTTCGCTGAACGAGTCTGGTCAAGTGGAGCAATTTGAAGACAGTCCGCATGGGGTTGGTGGCTTTCGCCAAGTAAACGTCGAGCAGAACGAAGTGTTAAAGACATTGGTTCACAATTTTGTGAAGCAGATTCAATCAAAGATTGTCTTGGAGCTCTATTGTGGAGACGGAAACCTAACTTCCGCCTACGCAACTACCGTTTCCGAAGTCGTGGGAATAGACGTTAGTGCTGCGGCGCTGGAGCGTGCGCGTACACGAAATCTTATCGGGACTAGCTTTGTTCGCGCCGAAATTACTGGCGCTGCGCTTCAAAAATTACCGACGGGGATTAGAGGGCGCTATGATACACTGATCCTAGATCCTCCGCGTGCGGGCGTGGGGGCTGAGCTCTTATCTTTTATTCACCCACAACTGAAATCGATCATCTACGTCTCATGCTCACCATTGACCTTTTCTCAAGATGTCAAAGCCCTCGGCGACCGGGGATTCGTGTTTCGAACGGTGCAGCCCTTGGACATGTTTCCAAACACCAGACATATCGAACTAGTCTCTCTTTTTTCTCGTTAATCAAAGGGATCTTACTCTTGGCGTGCATCGTAGGGGGACTCTATCCGCAAACTGCTTTGAGCAAGTCTGGCCCTAAGGGAATGCTTCGGGTAAACACGCAAGTCGATTTGAGGAGCGATCCTTCGGACTCTTCCGATTCGCTGGGACGAATTCCTGCGGGAACCTATGTAAAGTCTCTTTCGAAGCAGGAGGAGGGATTTCGTCGGGTCAGCGTCGAGCTAGAAAGTGGAGAGACCCTGGAAGGTTGGATCAAAGAAGAGGCGGTGACTCGGAGGCCCAATCGTTTGCCCGCCAAAGAGAAGCGCTCGTCCAGTGACTTGCCGGATGTTGACGATCAGGACGAACCGCCAAAAAAAGTGGTGGTGCCTCAAGACGAAGCGCTCCTTTTGAGGAGAAATCCCTCTTTCTTATATGGAGTTGAAGGGGGCTTGAACTACGGCATTATCCGAGTCGCCAACGATTTGACCGGAAATAATTATTTGGGCTTTGGATTTTTAGGGGGAGGCTACATAGGTATTTTCTTAACCCCCACATTTCCGGTTCGGCTTGAGGTGATGTTTTCGCAGATCAATGGAACGAATGGTTATAGTCCTCCCACAGTAGTAGCGACGTCCAATGCTAACTATGGATTTAACTTTCTCGATGTCGCGGTCATTCCTACGTTGATAGTGCAGCCATTTGAATTCTTCGCCGGTCTTCAATACGCCTTTGGTCTCGGGCTCAATTACACTCCCGCTAACGTAACTATTAAGAGCGCGTCGGATCTTTCATCCCTGGGGGTGCAAGGGGGCTTTGGCTATCGATTCGATATCGGGTATCTGACCAATCTTTCCATCCGCCTTCGCTACGAGCTGGCGTTTCAACAAACTCCCTTCCTCATGCAAGCCGTAGGGCTATTGTTCGCACTCGAATTCCAAGGGTAAACAATCCGTTCAATACTGGTGTGTGTCGCGTATGCAAACAGGCTTAGGGGCCATGCCCAAACCTTTTACAATGTAAGTATTTGAAATTAAAGGCGGTTAAATGCCACTAGGGGCCGGTGTCAGGAGGCGATACAAACGACAGGGTTTGGCTGGGGTATTTCCCCAATGATCACAGAGGACTTTTTTTGGCACATCCGATGCAATTATAAATCTCAAGAGCGAACACAAGGACACGGCCTAGGAAAATAACACAACTTGATACACAACTAGATTCAAAAAAAGAAGACAGCTCGAACACAACTTGATTCAACAACTTGATCACTACTTAGAACGCAATATAAATCGAGCAACTTGATGGCAACCTGACGTTACGTTTCCCATGGCAATTTAAAAAGGGCTTCTGAACCTTCAGAAGCCCTTTTTCTTTTTCTGTCTTTCAAAGAAGGTGACTGAGTTTCTAATCTGCTCGAAGAGGCTGTGACGACTATCGCGACCCTCTCGGGCCGGCTCCATCATTCGCCCATCAAAATAATTGGGTCTATTCTTCAGTGCCTGCCACCAAGAGACCTCCTCCTGCCCCCTTGCCGTCTGAATGGCCATTAGCGGTGTCTTTATCTCATCCAGATGACTCAAAGGTGAGATAACCTTCATTAGCTCGTGGTCAGACGCCAGTCCAAACTCCAGCTCTTTCTCAGAGCGAGCGTTGGCGGGAAGGCGGTTAAGGTACTCCCCAACGCTCATGATAGCGTCCACTTCACTGGCGGCCGCGAAAAGTCCGGGATTGGTCTGTATCGCTCTTAGTACGACCGTTCCGCCGTACTCTCGCCCGAACGCAAAAATATGGTCTGGACTTGTCTCTCTCTTGGACAGCAACCAACGAGCCCCTTCCACATAGTCGCTAACGGCCTCCATTCGTTTCTTGTCGTCATCCAACGTGAGAAATTCAGATCCATAACCGCTACTTCCTCGGATGTTTGGGACCAATACCCCAAACCCTCGTCCGGTCAGATATTGTACGACGAGATGGAATCTTGGACGAAATTGTTCGCCCGGACCGTCGTAGGCGATAACGACAAAGGGAGTTGGAGAGGGGGGATTGCGCGGCCGAAAAAGAAATGCCGAGATCTCTTTTTTGTCGAAGCTGGGATAGTGTATGAGGGTTGGGTCGATGAAACATTCTTGTGGTAGTGCCTCTATCGATCCATTCACCCAGTTACGGTCTTTAGGGTAACTCCACATTCGCACTTGGGCCGTTTGGGTCGACGTACCTTGGGAATAAAAAACATCGAAATGGTTTTGGATACGCATAAGCGATAGCGAAGTGATGACCGTGGAATGGTCGGTTGGTAAGAGAAGTAGTTTCTTCTTTTCGCCTCCGTCATCTAATTCGAATCCATCCCAACGGGAATACCCTTCTTCGTTGATAGTCAGAGCCACGGCGTGGCGCGAGAGATCCATCTCGAAATGGTCGATCTCCCATGGCGCGGAAGTCATGGAAATTTGGTGTTCGGGTGCATTTAGCACTATTCGATAGACTTGAAGTGTTCCGCGGACAGCATCGCTAAGATAGAGGAGGGACTTTGAGTCGGCAGAGAACTTTCCCTCACGATAGATCGTTTCTTTAGCGGGGTGGAATAGTCTATTGAGACGGTGAGAAGACAAGTCCCAAGTGAACAGGTCTGAATCGGTTTGCGATCTGCGGTTTTCTAGAGCGAGGATATCGCCGTTGGGAGATACGTCGGTAATTGTCGTACTGCCTTTAAGGGTCGTTAGTAGCGAAGTCTCTTGGGTCTTAAGGGTAAACTTGAAAACCTGAGTCTCCATGGATGTTGGGGGCATTTTGGTGAAAGTAAACCAATTGGATTTGGGTCCCCAGGCATAACTGGTCACAACCCCGTCCAGTGCGGGCGTGTCCAGCGGAGGGACCTGTTTCATTTTGGCTAAGAAAAATCCGGTGGGTTTTCCCTGGTTCACGGTTTCAAACAGCATGGAGAGCCCGTCGGGACTTAATCGGAAACTTCGAACCGGGTCTTTGGAATGGGTCACTAGCGTCGGCCTTACACCGGGGGATTTCTGAAAGTAGACTTGCGCAATAGTGTCTCTATCAGAAAGAAAGTAGACTCCGCCACCGGGCGCCGCCTGGACCGAGCCATTTATGGAGAGATCGGCCATTCTCTCTAGCGTGTTTCCTTGGCAGGGTTGAGGCGTAAGCGGGTCATCCGCGCGTTTTTTTCTCTGTGAAACCGATTCCTCCGTTGTAGGCACGTCATCCGGATTTATCTTCGGACGTGGTACCGGGGAATCCTCTATCCCTATCTGCCCACCAGGAGTGTTCGGGCTAGTTCCCGGATCTTTGATGTGTTTTGGATCGGCTCCCAATGATACTAGGGAGGTCAGTAGTATTAGATTGGCCAGTAAGCGTCGCACGTTAGCCCCTCGTTTCGGCCTGCCTTTAACCCATTCCCTGGCTCGACCATGGCCCGACCCAGAGTGTTCCTAAGATGGCGGGGTAGCCAAATCGGAAAAGATGCCTAATATAAGAATGAACTACATAGCTTTTGTCGGTTTTGCCGACAAAACGAGAAAGGGCAGTAAGGCTGCTTTCTTCAAGATAAAGCGCGCAACGTAATATCTCAAGCGCGAAAAGAGACGAAGGATTACTTGAACTTGGAAACCGATCTTTACGAAATTTTAGGCGTTAAGAGGGATGCGACGGAACGAGATATAAAAAAGGCGTTTCACCGATTCGCCAAGAAATATCACCCCGACGTGAATCCCAACAACAAGGAAGCGGAGCATAAATTCAAAGAGGTGAACCTTGCTTACGAAGTTCTAAAAGATCCTAAGAAACGCGCTAAATATGATCAGATGCGGGCTGCCGGGACCAATCCTTTCGCCAGGGGCGCCGGCGCCGGCCAGCGACCTGGTAGTTCAGGCGGTTTTGACGCCGATATGTTTGCCGATCTCGGCCTGGGAGATCTTTTTGAAGAGATTTTTGGCGGGGGCGGAATGCGAGGAGGTCGCACCTCGACGCGTCGAGGTGGAGCTTCGTTCGTTCGTCGGGGCTCGGATCGCGAAGCCGCTATCACCATTCCCTTTTTAGACGCGGCTCGAGGAAGTGAGCGCATGTTCGAATTGTCGGACGGCCGGCGCCTGACGGTTAAGATTCCGGAAGGGGTAGAGACAGGGTCGAAGATCAAACTCTCCGGACAAGGTGACCCTGGGGTCGGCGGAGGGCCGGCGGGAGATCTTATCTTGCAACTTGAGGTATCGCCGCATCCTCAATTTGCTCGTGAAGGGCAGAATGTTGTCCTCAAACTTCCCATCTCCTTTGCGGAAGCCATACTTGGCGCTGAAGTTTCCGTTCCCACCCTTGATAAGCCCGTGGTGATGAAAATCCCGGCCGGGGTATCCAGTGGACAGAGACTGAAACTTGGCGGCAAAGGAATACGAAGTGGTAAAGACGCTGCGCGAGGCGACCAATTTATCGAGTTGCAGATTAGAGTCCCCAAAAGTCCGGATGCCGACTACATCGCCGCTGCGGAGAAGATTAAAGAGAATCCCTTTAATCCACGATCCTAAGGCTTTCACTTCGATTCCTAATCGAGAACCGTCCGACGCATCGCATCCCAAAGACACCAATAGAGCTCCCCAAAGGGAGTGATATAATCAATACAGTCCTCTTTCTCACCCTAACAAAAAAAAAATGTCTATTCTATTTCGAAACTCTCCTCTTTTTCTGTTTTTCCTAGCGATGGTCTCGGCGCTATCGGGTTGTAAAGTCGACCCCGTGACGACGACTCCACTTAGCTTCACCGACTCGAGTGCCTCATATCACTTCGATGCGGATGTCGGAGCCGTACAGTCGGAGACGTTTACGCTGAAGAATAGCGGGACGGTAGACGTGACGGGCGTGGGAGTTTCGGTCGCCGGTCCCTTTACGCTTGCCAATAATCTTTGCAGCTCAGTCCCCGCCGCCGGGACTTGCACTTTCTCAGTCACGTACTCTCCGGTGACTCAGGGGCAAACGGATAGTGGCTCGCTCGCCGTCCGCTATACGCCAAGTAGCGGAGCCCCTGTTTCTCTACAGAAAAGTCTCACGGGCTCTAGTTACCATTACTTTGTCTTTTCGGCGAATCGAGGCGACTCGACGGTATCGGGCTTCACGATAGATTTCACTACCGGCATTTTAAAAAGTACAGGAGCGGCGAAGAGTACGGCGACCGGCCCTTTCCAGTTGGGGCTCGATCCCTTGGGACAATTTATTTTTGTCACGGCGGCAGACACTAACTTGGTCTCCGTCTTTCGCGTGGATTCGGTGGCGGGTACGTTGACGCAAGTAGCGGGTTCCCCCTTTGCCACGGGCACGGCCCCGGTGGGGGTTAGTATGGAGCCAACGGGAAATTTTCTTTATGTCGCCAACTTTGGATCTAACGACGTGAGTGCATTCTCACTGAATCGCAATTCAGGATTTCTTACCCCGATTTCAGGATCGCCATTTGTCGCATCGACGGGGGACAACCCTTTAGATCTGTCGATGGATCCCATGGGTAAATTTCTTTACCTGTCATCTCGTTCGGGGCAGGAATTCGCTTTTACGATTGACCCGACGGCCGGATCTTTGGCATTGGTGGCGGGTACTCCATTTCAAACGGGAAGTTCTTGGAATTGGGGATCGGCGATTGACGGTAGCGGAAAATTTCTATTTACCGGCTGCAGTACGGCGGGCGAGGTAAGTGCGATGGGTATCGATACCTCAGGAAATTTATCTCAGATTTCGGGCTCGCCGTTTGCCACCGGAGGTACCGGGGCTTTTGGTATCGGCATCACCACCTCGGGCAATTTTGTCTACGTGGCTAATGGTGCCACCAATACGATCAGTGCGTTTTCTCAGTCAGAAGGTTCGCTAACCAAAATTCAGGATATTGCCGCCGGAGCGAGCCAATTTTACCTTACCGTAGATTCAAGTGATCATTTTGTCATCGTGACCAATCGAACAACGAATAATATCTCTGTCTATGGCATCGGCGATTCGGGTTTACTGACTCACCTGTCCGACGCTGCCACCGGTTCGATGCCCATCTCTGTAAAGGTGCTTCGAGTTCCCACGCCTTAATCCGTCGGATCACGGCTCCTATTCCTTCAACTTCTCCAGTTCGTCCAAGATTCCATTGATAGTAAGCGGAGCGCTTCCCTCGCATCGGTTGTTTACAAACACGTACGCGGGTCTTCCAAACCGACGTGCGCGAGTGACTAGTTCGGCGGTTTGGGCCCGTAACTCGGGTTGTTCATCCTGAATCCGGTCATAGGGAGAGAACGCTTCGACCGCCTGTTCATATTTGCGGCCTGGCCTAAGTAAAAGACGGGCCACGTAACAGGAAAACTGGAAATTCTTAGTCGCTTCCAGTTGCTCTCCCAAGTCGGGCATCCGTGTCCAACTGTTATAGACGTGCGCCACCCCATGACGAACCAACATTTCAAAATAGGCCGGCTTTAGCCAGTTGGCGTTTCGTATCTCGACCCCGAATTGAAATCCCTTCTCGTCCGATAGACTCGAAAAAAAACAATCCAACCGTTCCGTGAACTCCGAGCCGCTGGATATCGTCCCCGGATAGAACTGGGAGAATTCGAGCATGAGCGGTCCGATTCTGGATTGGAACGGCCGCAATACGTCTAGAAAGTTCTCGCGAAAGAGGGAGGGATTTAAAAAAAATTCATTTAGTTTCCCGGCGTCTTTACCGTACCGCGGAAGCTTAGGATATTGCCATACGGTGAGTCTCTCGGTGACCTTCAGACCGAAGCGAAAGGCGTCGGGAGTCTGTTCCAGATACTTTTCAAAGCCGGTTGGGCTGGGCCAGGCGTAGTAAGTATGGTCAACGCCCACCGCGGGATAGTGCTCGGCGTATTCGTTTAAGCATTCAGAGGTGAATTGTTTATCACTTCGATAGGTTCGACGGTAGATGGAGCCTTTCCAGCCTTCGTATTTCCAACTCGAGGTGCCAAAGAACACACCCTGGCGTTGCCACTTCTCAATTCGGGAATCCATGGACGCATTACATCTCTAATGGGAATAGGAAGACAAGCCTCTTGTGACGGCTCCGTTTGATTTGAAGAGGGCGGATTTAGAGTCTAAGTAGCCTCGATGGGGCTTTAGGTAGCGTTCGTAGAGGGCCTGAATCGCTTCACCGTCTTCCAGAACGTGTGGTTTTCCCTGGACGAACTCAAGCACAGCAAACCTGGGAATACTCTCGTGAGAGTATTTCTTCGGATTGGGGAAGAGTTCTTTTAGCAGCGGTTTTTCAAAAATTTCCTCTTTAGGATCTTCGATGAGTACCGAATGTAGGACGACATCACTCTGCGGATAGTTTTTCAGGTAGCTCTCTAGCAACACCCGATACTCCTTGCAGCTATCGCACCAGCTAGCCGAAAAGATAAATACATTAAATCTGCCATTATCACTTGGCCCTAGCAGAGACTTCAAAAATGTGAGTTGCTTAAATGCGGATTGGACCTCCGGCGGTTTATCTTTTAATAACTCAGCCAATTGAATTCGCTCCGAGATAGAAAGGTTATCAAAGGCGGATCGAGTCATCCCGATGTGGTGACTCACTAGGTGCGAACTAATTCGAATCGTTTGGTTCATCGCGACGGGGGTAGTGATCAAAAGGGACTTTCCCTTCCAAGGATCTTTCAGGGCATTCCAATCACCATCTAACTTCTGTAATTCATCCGCCTTAATAAGCCTCATGTCGCCATTACCGTCTTTAATATAAGGCAAAATGTCATTGACCGTTCGCCCTTCCCGAAACTCCACGCTAAATGGCAAATAGTAGAGGTCGTACATGTAGAGAAGTTTATTTACCGGGCCGTGAGTGGACGCATCCTCATCACAATAGCCCGTCAAAGGCATTAGACAAAAAAAGCCCACCAAAAAGCTAAGAAATATGTGTTTTGACATGGACATAAAGGCGTATCACTTAGGAATACATGCAAAAAAGAGACCGGGATATTATTGAGGAATTTCCACTTGCGGGATTGTGAAAAAGCGACGAACTTTTAGACGATCGTATAGTTGTTCGACGATTTTTTGGGATCTGGACGTGAAACAGCGGTACTAGCCGCTGACGCGCCGGTTTGTTTTGTCTTCTAAAGAAAACTTTTAACGGCTTGTCACCCCAACCTTTGCTTCGCAAAGCTCGGGGCCCACTTAAGAAGCGAAGTTGTTTCCTAGGAAACACTTACTGGGTTCCGGCATCAGACATTTTTATTTTTTTCTTATTGACACTAAAAGTCATTACATTCGCGCCGCCTACTTTACTTTTCGAGACTGACGTTTAAATCCGTTTCTTGTTTGTTTTAACAGCCTCTGAGACCAACGCGGGAGCGAAGCCATCTCCACGAGGGAGTGGTAATTCAAATTTCCATTGAGGCCATTCCACGACGATAAAAGCTGATTTTAAAACCCA